>OJDQ01000402.1_pt1 | contig 19882 bp, 17 predicted proteins | sample 1592851 | NCBI WGS metagenome assembly OJDQ01 (sample SAMN05416774, study PRJEB24817) | seawater metagenome | isolation source: Sea water | place: Canada:Atlantic | collected 2013-07 | reverse complement strand
CATGCTGATAAGGTATGGCACTTCAGCCTGTAACCCCAGTGCCGAAGCAATGATCAGCGTGGGTGTTACTACACCAATAAAACTGGCGAGTACGTGTTGTACCGCGGCGGTCAGGCTAACCATAAATCCGGGTTTATCTTCCAGCGCATAAAGTATGTGGTGCTGAGACATTCGCTATCCTTGATGACACAAAGTGGGTTGATAGTTGCAGATAAAACGCCGTTTAGGGGCGGCTTGCGGTAATGACGAATCGCCATCACGGGCAAGGGTTTCTGCAAACTGGCGCAAACGCTGCTCATAAGCGCTAAGCGCGGCTTGTTTATCGTCTTCGGCTAAAAAGCTGTGCTGAAGAGACTGGCGAGCAAGACCGGTGAGTTCCTGCCAGGATAAATTAAATTCTTTAACCGCTACGTAGTACTCATCGGTAAGGGTGCTGTCCCACATGCCGCGATCGTCAGTCGTCAGCGCCACCGGAATATTGGTGCGCAAATACTCCGGGAACGGATGGCTGGCATAATCTTCTGTGTAGTCGAGCAGGTGGTTACTGATAAGGTTAATTTCAATCAGGTACGGGCCATGGCGCATCAGCAGCAGGGTGTCCGGATCGGTAATCGTGTTCAGGCCGTGGCCAATACGCTGGGCACCGAGTAGCAGGGTGTCTCTGACGTGTTGATTGGGTTCATCTACCTCACCGGCGTGGATGGCCAGATTGATTGCCGGATACTGGCGGCGGAGGTCGCGCAATACAGGTAAAAAACGCAATGGATAGCCTTTGTCGTTATCTTCGCGGCCGACCATATTAATGCCCACGTAAAGATCGCGGTGCTTATCGACAAAGTCATACATCCAGCGTAAGTGCTTTTCAGCGTGCGGTAAAAAACGCAGCAAAGCATACTGAAAACGCACCGTTACACCGGTTTCTAAAGCCGCGCTGGAGGCCAGCATGTCGGTATAGATTTTCAGTGAGTCATCCGGCGACATTAATTCGCCGTCAGGGGTAATACTGCGATCCACATTCACCTGGGTTTCCAGATACTGCAGCCCTTCATCAGCGAAAGCCTGCATGTTTTTAAGCAGAATGTACGCACCGACATGTGGGTTATTGGTCAGTTCATTCAGACGTTGCCAGTGCCGTTCGAAAAATTCATTGCGCCCCTCATGGGCTTTATCCAGACGAATACTGTCAAAATAGGCTTGTTTTTCGACGTTATCGAGAGCGCTGAGTAACTTATATTCCTGCTTCTCGCAGTCACTTAGCCCGGCGTAAGTAGAGGCCTGAATAGTCCGGAACAACAGGTTTTGCGGGTTAGGGCCATATTCATTGGTGCCATAACCACGGCATTGCCGCAGACGGGTTTTGGTATAGTAAATGTAGCCTCCGTTGCGCTCTGGCTGGGTGGCGATGTCATACCACCACTCACTAAAGCCTGCACCACTTAAATGGTGATGCAGATCGCCGCCTTTCGGCAGTGACCACAGTAACTGATAAAGCGCTTGGTCACTGGCGGTTTGCTTATATTCGCGGAACCATGAGTCCATGTTGGCACTGAAAACTGAGCACGGTGTCAGCATCAGGGCAGTGGCGAATAAGAAGCGTCTCAGGGAAGGGACTGAACGGTGGGCATTCCACCGGTAAAACATACTGCACATATTGCTCACTGTAGGCGTAAAAAAAGACGTTACGGATGAAGCAATAATCTGACCATTTGGTCCGGATGCCAGGAGTATGTGTAAGTTTCTGTAATTAAAGGATAATAATTGATGGGTAAAGGCGCGCTAAATGGCGGCGATAAGGCGTTGCACCAGAGAGGGGCGTGACTGACTCAATAGCAGCCAGCCCCATACGGAGAACTCTGAACCGTTAACTAATAAGGGAAGCCGTCAGGCAGGGTAACAAAAATCGAATGACGCACTTCATTGTACATGGCGCGGCTGCAGTGACCTTCACCTTCGGTATCTTCAAGCAGCAGCACATCACCGGCACCGTAAACATGGCGTTCACCAGAGGACACGGTAAATTCTGCGCGGCCTTTTAAGATAAATAACAGCTGACGGGTTGGTGCGGGATGCCATTTAAAGTCGTAATCGGCAGGCGTTTCGCGAAAAATAATCGAACCAGCGGGGATCTTCTCTGATAATAAGCCTATCGGGCCGCCATCTTTGAGCGGGATATCGGCTTCACCAAAATGACTTTTACCGTCTGCATCATTATAAATTCTGGGTATTTTCATGCGTATCATCCTTCTGGTTGGTAACTGCCCTAAAAGTCAGGCGAAAAAGCGTCAAAAAATCGAAAAATAACCTGTAAGCTGGCGGCCACATCGGCACTGGTAACGGACTCACCCGGATGGTGACTGATGCCGCCTTTGCAGCGCACAAACAGCATGCTTACCGGGCAAATGGCATCCATGGCCATGGCATCGTGACCAGCGCCTGAAGGCAGACTGACGGCATTAAAACCACTGAGCTGTATAGCTTGTGACAGGGTTTGCGACAGGTACGGATCGCAATGCACGGCATCGGCATGGTGGGTTTGCTGCCAGTTAACATCTACGTGGCGGCGCTCTGCAATATCGCGGAAGACTTCTTCAATCAGTTGCAGTGCGGCATCGCGTTTATGGTTATGTTCGCTGCGAATATCCAGCGAAAAATTAACCTGACCAGGAATAACGTTAACCGCGCCAGGGCGTGTTTCAAGTCGTCCAACGGTGGCAACAATGCCAAACTGACTGGCAATGGATTCCACCGCCAGCACCATTTCACTGGCACCGGCCAGCGCATCCTGACGCATGCCCATGGGCACAGTACCGGCATGGCCGGCCATGCCATTCACCTGCACATTGAGCCGCTTGGCACCGGCGATGGCGGTTACCCAGCCTACCGGCAGGTTTTTGTCTTCCAGTACCGGTCCTTGTTCAATGTGCACTTCCAGATAGCCCAGCACACTGTCTGGCTTAAGCGTGGCATCGCCAACCTTGTCGAATGCCAGACCAAACTCGGCCATCGCTTCAGGCAGTGACACCTTGTTTTCATCACGCAGTAACTGCCAGTCTTCCTTCCAGCGTCCGGTTAACGCCCGGCTGCCCAGCAGGGTAGAGCCAAATCGGGTGCCTTCTTCATCGCCAAAGCCGACGATATCAATGTGAAACGGAAAGCGAATGCCGTTTTCAAAACAATGATGGACGACCGCCAGAGGCGCGATAACGCCCAGCATGCCATCGTACTTTCCACCGTTCGGCACGGTGTCGAGGTGACTACCAAGCACCAGCGAACGCGCATTGGCGTCGGTGCTGTGATAGCGCCCCCACTGATTACCGGCGGCGTCCTGCCAGACTGTCATGCCTGCCTCGCGCATCCAGACCGCTACCAGGTCGTTGGCCTGACGATGTTGCGGGGTAAGATAGCGACGGTCAACGATGCCGGGTGACTGAGTAATCGCACCGAGCTGATCGCAACGTAACATCACCTGGTTGGCCAGGCTGGCAAAATCCATCATAGTGATGAACCTGAGAAGCTATCCAGCGCGGCGTCAACGCCACCACCGGCAGGGAGTTTGTGCCCGGCGCGGCGTAACACGGTTTCCAGCGACTGCAGGGTGTGCAGTACGGCATCTTTACGGGCGTTATAGCCCATGGTGCCAATGCGCCAGATACGGCCTTTCAGCGGACCAAAGCTGGTACCAATTTCAATATTAAAATCCAGTAGTAGTTGCTGGCGGATCTGTTCGCCATCTACCCCCGCAGGAATTTCTACCCCGACCACATTATGCATTTTGTGGGCAAGGTTACCAAAGGGTTCAAGGTTAAGCGCCTGCACGCCGGCCAGCATGGCATCGCCAGCCTGTTTGTGGCGGGCAATGCTGTTATCAATGCCTTCTTCAATCAGGTTAATGGCGCATTCGCGGGCACTAAACAGCATGGTTGCGGCTTCGGTATGGTGATTCAGCCGCTCCTCACCCCAGTAATCGAGCAACATGGGGATATCAAAATAGTTAGAGCGAATACGGCTGCCCGAGCCCGACTGATGCGCTGACTCGCGAATACCGGCCTCAACATGATGACGCTTGCGCACCAGCTCAACATAGCGATCGCTTAAAGTAATCGGTGCGCTACCAGACGGGCCACCCAAACATTTTTGCAAGCCAACCGACACCGCATCGAGCTGCCAGTCGTCGGTGTTAAACGGGTTACCGCCAATGGAGGCGGTGGCATCGGAGTAAAACAGCACGTCGTAGCGGCGGCAAATTTCACCTAAATGCGCCAGGGGTTGGAGCATGGTGGTAGAGGTATCGCCCTGAACCACTGCCAGCATTTTAGGCTGTACTTCACGGATGGCTTTTTCAATTTGTTCTGGCTCGAACACTTCACCCCAGGGCACTTCTATGCTGTGCACTTCGGCACCGGCACGTTCGGCAATTTCACACAAGAGGTGTCCGAAGCGGCCAAAAATGGGGACCAGTACTTTATCGCCGGGCTCCAGCGCAGACACCAGCACCGCTTCGATACCGGCACGGGACGTCCCATCCACCAAAATGGTGTGGTGGTTGTTGGTTTGAAAAACCTGACGATACAACGCCATGACTTCATTCATGCAACTGGTCATGGCCGGGTCATACTGGCCAACCAGCTGTTGTGACATGGCCGTTAATACCCGCGGATAGCAGTTAATCGGGCCGGGGCCCATCAGCAGTCGGGGTGGCATGGATAAGGGTTTCATTTTTTCTCCTAGAGCACGCTCTGAGCAAGCATTCTTACGCCGGTGATAAGCAGTACCACGGCAAATACTTTCTTGAGCTTTGCGGCATCCAGTTTGCTGGCCAGGCCAGCACCAACCGGTGCAAATAACACAGTAAGGGGGACAATGGCGGCAAAGCCAATTAAGTTCACCAGGCCAATGGTGCCGTCTGGGGCGTCAGCCGGGGCCTGGCCTAAAATCAGCATGGTCACGGCGGCCGGCAGTGAAATAATCAGACCGACGGCAGCGGCGGTGCCTACTGCCCGGTGGGCCGGGTAATTGCAAAACGTTAGGGTAGGCACGGTGAGTGTGCCACCGCCAATACCCACCATGGCGCTGAATAAACCAATGCAAATAGCGATAATGCGCTGGCCAAGGGCGCCGGGTAGGTCGTTAAACCAGGCACTTTTACTCCCGATAAACATATTTATGGCAGATAAGCTGGCAATGGTGCCAAACAGTAGGGTTAATACTTCACCGTTGACCTGGGTTACCGCGTAGCTGCCCAGCAACACCCCCAGCAGAATAAACGGACCCCAGCGTTTGAGCAGGTCGGTATCGACGTTGCCTTTTTTGCGGTGAGCATGAATAGAGCTCAGCGAAGTGGGAATGATAGTGGCCAGTGAGGTGGCGGTGGCTATCAGCATGGCAGAATCCGCCGACACGCCCAGCGCCTGAAACAGAAAATACAGTACCGGTACAATTACAATACCGCCACCCACGCCGAGCAAGCCAGCCAGAATCCCGGCAAACACGCCGGTAGCCATCAATGCCAGAATGGTGGGTAGTAATTCCATCAATGCATCCATTACTGTACTTCTCCTGATGAGGTATAAGGTTGTGCGAAGGCTTTGCCGTCGCTGCGCGGATCGGTGGCGGCTTCTGTGGTGTCATCCGTATGCAGGACTACAGCGCCGGCATGGCCCATGAGTTCGTTACAGGCATCTACCACCACCATGTCGTGACCGCGGGCCAGCAGATCTTCGCCAACGTATTCATTAAGGTCACGCTCAACTTTTAAGTTATGCGACTGATCGCCCCAGGTGCGACCAAGTAACCAGCGACCCAGGGCAATGGATTTGTCGAGTGGCTGATTATGGTAGACATACCGGCTGAACAAGGCGGCCTGAGTTTGCGGTTGGCCTTCGCCGCCCATGGTGCCGTAGCTGATGCGGCGGCCGTCATTAAGCTCAGCAAAGGCCGGGTTTAAGGTATGAAACGGTTTTAAGCCGGGCTTGAGTTGTTGTAAGTGGCCGGGTGTCAGGCTGAACGACGTACCGCGGTTATTCCACACAATACCGGTTTGCGGGCTGACTACACCGCTGCCATATTCCCAGTATAAGCTTTGAATGTAGCTAACCATTCGTCCTTCATTGTCACAGGCCCCCATCCAGATGGTATCGCCAAGTTTGGCTTCAACAGGCCAGGGCAGGGCTTTGTTTAAGAGAATATTGGCTGCCATCTCATCAAGCGCCTCATCGCTCAGGAAGCTGTTGAGATCGACACTCAAACGGCCCGGATCGGTGAGGTATTCATTGCGTTTAATAAAGGCTTGCTTAGTACATTCAATCAGCAGGTGGACCATATCGGCATCGTTGTTACCCTGGCTGACCACGCGATCGTAAAGCGCCAGAATGATTAATGAGGCAATGCCCTGAGTAGGCGCTGGCAGATTGTAGAGTGTGCCTTTTGAGGTTGATACGCTTAATGGCGTCACCACTTTTGCTTCATACTGATTAAAGTCGCTTAAGCGGATAGGCGAACCCGCCGCTTCCAGATCCGCGGCCAGTTCACGGGCAATATCACCGTGATAAAAATCATTCAGACCGTTGTCTGCTAAACGTTGTAAGGTGTTGGCAAGCTTAGTGAGTTTAACAATTTTGCCTTTTTTAAGGGCCTTGCCCTTAATTAAAAACTGACCGAAATGTTCATCACCGGCTAAATCATCGAAGGTTTTGTAACTGGCATCCGACATACTCTGGGTCACTTCAATGCCCCAGTTCGCCTGACTGATGGCGGTGGCCAGTAAGTCCTGCAGCGGCATAGGCGATTGCCAGTTGGCACTGATCTCCAGGGCTTTTTGCCAGCCAGCCACAGCACCAGCCATGGTTAAAGCCGCTTTGCCTCCACGCGAGGGAATTGCATCCAGGCCCTGATAAAAATCGCTATCAGCCAGTCCGGCCGCCGTGCCGCAGGCGTCGATAGCAACCGGGGCTTTGCCCGGTTCACTGATCAGCCAGAAACCGTCACCACCGAGGCCGTTCATGTGCGGGTATTCCACCGCAATAGAGGCCGCTGCGGCCACCATGGCTTCAATGGCGGTGCCGCCGCGTTGCAGGATATCGTTGCCTACTGTCGATGCAGCATAGTGTGGCGCGGTAAAAGCAGTGTGTTGTTGTTTTGTCATGCTTTCTATTCTTATTCCGTAAGGGTACGAGCCAGAGCGAACAGGCTGGTTTCACTGCCCGCAGGGCCTATCAATGATAAGCCGCAGGGTGCGTCATTCAGGCGAAATAACGGCAAATGCAGTTGTGGTAAACCCGCCAGTCCGGCTAAGGCAGTTAATGATAATAATTGTTTGCGGTAGTCGGTCAGTTCGGCCGCACTGGCTGTTAACTGCGGTGCGCAGCCCGGTGTGGTGGGCAGTACAATGGCGCGGTTATCACTAAGCAGTGAAGCTAAAAGCTGACGTACTTGTTGTTGTATATGTGTTGCGTGTTCTACCTCGGCGTCGCTGATCTGCGCGCTTTGGTTAAATCGCTCGGCAATATCCGGTGCAAATACCGGCTGAGTGTTTGTAATCCACTCACCATGAGTTTGCCAAATCTCACGCCCCTGTAATACTCTGAATGCTTCAGCCAGCGGGAGCTGTTCCAACTGACTGAAATCACCGTTTTGGTTAGCTATTGGCAGGTGCGCAAGCCATTGATTGGCGGCATTTGCCTGCTCACTGTTATCCACCGCCGTCTGGTAAATTACCAGCGACGTCAGAGCCGGGGTATCAGTAACCGGTGAATCAAATAAGCAACTCATGCTGCGTTCCAGCACATCAAGGCTTTTTGCCATCACACCGATAGTATCGAAACCCGGCGCCAGGGCGACCAGGCCGTCGGTGCTGATGCGGCCGTGAGTAGGGCGCATGCCGTACAGTGCGTTATAACTGGCCGGTACACGAATGGAGCCGCCGGTATCGGTGCCCAGGCCAATGTCGGCCAAACCGGCCGATACTGCTACGGCCGAGCCACTTGATGAACCGCCGGGCAGGCGCTCCGGCGTTAACGGGTTTTGCGGCGTGCCGTAATGGATATTTTGCCCGTTTAAACTGTACGCCAGTTCGTCGGTAATGGTTTTTCCTGCCACCATGGCGCCAGCCGCTATCAGTTTAGTGACTGCGCTGGCCGTGGTGTCGGCATCGGCATGACTGGCCAGCCAGTCAGGATTACCTGCTGTGGTAGATGTACCCTTGATAGCAAACAAGTCCTTAACTGCCACCCGCAGGCCCGACAGCGAAGTGACGCTATCGTTGACAGTCTCAGTACTGGCTGATGAATTAGCCTGTTCAGCAGGCACCACGTCGGGCGCTGGCTGCCAGACAAAAGGCGAACTAACGGTAAAATGATCCATGAAGTTTAATGTAACAGAAGGATGACTCTATGAAACAATTGTTTCACCGATAAGTCAAGTGAAACGTTTGTTAACAAGTTGTATTTTATGTTAACGAGGGAGGGGTGTTTTGCGCGTTTAGTGGTTGGTCGTGGCAAGGTGCTTAAATTGCCAGTGGCAAAAGTGCTGAGCATCTTGGCAATTTTGCGCGCAGTCTGTATCGTAAAGTTATCACTCTTCTGCGCGTGACTGATTTTTATGGTTCGTTCACTGCTGCCAATTTCTGCACTGTTGTTGTCTGATGCGCTGTTACTGCTCGGTCATGGCTTACTGTTAACGCTATTGCCCGTGGCCGCCAATCAGCTCGGTTTTTCTGCCGTTGAAGTGGCGTTAACCGGCTCGGCCTATTTTCTTGGGATCATCGCCGGTTGTCTGGCGACGCCTTATGTCCTGAAACGGGTGGGTCATATTCGTGGTTTTGCGGTGCTGGCCTGCGCTTATCTTATTTTCACGTTGCTGTTTGCCTGGTTACAGTCGCTGGTGCTGTGGCTGCTACTGCGATTTGCTCTGGGGGCAGGGGTCTCCGGGCTGTATATGATCATTGAGAGCTGGCTCAATGAGCGCGCTGATGCAACCAACCGCGGTACGATTTTATCATTTTACTCAATGCTGAACTTGTTGATGATCACCCTGGCTCAACAGTTACTGCTGTTAGCGGATGTCAGTTATCCGTTACTGTTTAGTATTGCCGCCATCTTTATTGCATTGTCGATTATACCGGTATCGCTCACGCTGTCGCTGGCCCCGGCGAAAGTAAACAGTGTCCGGGTGAGTTTTAAAAAGGTCTGGCAGCATTCGCACATCGCCATGATAGGTGCGGTAATTCTGGGCCTGGTGACGGGGGCTTTTTGGTCGCTCGGGCCGGTGTATGCCGCCGAGAGCAACTTTACCAATGCTCAACTGGCAATGTTTATGTCGGCCACGGTTCTGGGGGGCGCCTGTTTTCAGATCCCGGTAGGGCGTTTCTCTGACCGTTACGACCGCCGAATCATTTTAATTTACAATGCGCTGGCGGGCGCAATGATATCACTGGCCATTGTTGTGGCGTCCTATTGGTCTGGTTTTGCTGGCTGGCCGGCGGCGCTACTGGCGTTTTTCTGGGGCGGTACCTGTATGACCTCTTACGCGATTTGTCTGGCCCATGTGAATGACAATGCCACGGCGAAGGATTTTCTGCCCATCGGCAGTGGAATGCTGATCACGTACGGTATCAGCTCTGCCATTGGTGGGCCGTTAGCTGCTTATCTGATGGGGATCATGGGCGCAAAAGGACTGTATGCTTACATGACATTTTTTCTGCTGTTATTTGCAGGCATTGTTATTCTGCGCCGTCGTAGCCACATCCTGCCCGATACCAGTGACACGCATCCTACGTTTCAGCCGTCAGCCGGTATTACTACGCCCATGGCGTTTGAGATTGATCCGCGCACCGAGCATGTCCCCCTGCAAGATGTCCCCCATCAGGACACACCGGCACAGCCGGATAAGGCGGGGGTGGACTGATAAGCTAATAGACGCAGGCCCGCATAAAGCGATTGCAATAAGCAACCACACTTACTGCTGCGCTGATGTGTCGGGTTGGTGGCCTGGATTGCCCTTGAGATGGCTAAACCATTTCGGGGCGACTAGCGATTAACCGGCGCGTTTATTAGCCGCAGCGGTCAGGACACTTAACCAGAAAAGTCCCGCTGTTACCGCCAGCGACAACCACAGAGCGAGCTCACGTATTTCCCCGCTGCCAGCGAGTGCAGACGTCATCATATAGCTCCAGGGATACCAGACCCAGTATTGTGAACTGCCAATTTGTACAATGCCCATGGTGGCAATAACCGCCACCGAGAGGGGCACGATTATATTACCAAAACGCCAGCTCAGGGCATGTTGAATGACTAATACCGGCAGGCAAGTGAGTGCCAGAACAGGCAATGCCTCCAGTAATTGCATACCGAAATCAGGGGGCGGCGGCGCGCCGAATGCGCTTATCACAAACGTAGCCAGTACACCGCTTAGCCACAGCCATCCCATAGCAATCACGTTGAGCAGGGCGCCAAGCAGGAGCTTGGCAAAATAGAGCGAGCTCAGATTCACCGGCAGCGCCAGCATTAACCGCCAGCCCTCGTTTTTATGTTCATTACCGTTAATGGCGCCGGTGATCAGGGCAATAAACAATGGCAGCATAAAATAGCTCCACAATGCCAAAACGCCCATCCACCATTTTTGCCATGCTTCTGCGTCGAACTGACTGACGTCCTGGGATTTAAGGGCCAGCCCCATACAAAACAGCACCACCAACAGCGGCAGGGCGAACACCATCAGCAGGGTCGAGGTTCGCTTGAGTTTCAGGGTTTCCACCCTCAGCAGGTCAGCCGTGTGCCCCACGGTGTCAGTCAGTATTTTCATTGGTGAACCACTGTTCTAAAGAGCGTTTATTTTGATAGGATTGAAACAGTTCAATGCCTGCCCGGACCAGCACGGCATGCAATTGAGGTTGCTCATAACGGGCCAGATGTTCAACCTGCACCAGGGTGTTATTGATGGTTTTACTGGTATACCCATGTTGTTGTAGCACGGTCTGCGCCGCTTCGGCATCGGCGACTTCCAGACTCATATTGAACTGCTGGGCTGATTGCCAGGTGCTGATATCAGACTCAAAACGAATTCCGCCGTCTTTTAACACCGCAAAACGGCTGGCCATTTTTTCCACTTCATCGAGGTTATGAGTAGAAAAAAACACCGTGGTGCCGGTCGTGGCCGGCAGTGCTTTTAGCAATTCCCGGATATCCCTTATGCCGCTGGGGTCAAGGCCATTGGTGGGCTCATCAAGGATCAGTACCTCGGGGTCACCTAGCAGCGTATGGGCAATCGCCAGTCGTTGTTTCATGCCCAGTGAAAATTGCGCAATCACGCGTTTAGCAGCGTCCAGCATTGAGACGACCGACAATACCCGTCGGATTTCCGTTTTGGGCAGGCGTTTAATACGGCATCCGATCCCCAGAAACTCCTCGGCCGTTAAGTTTGGGTAGAGGCTGGGCGCTTCGATCAGGCCGCCAAGCCTGGCTAAAATACGGTAGTCAGGGACCACCCTGGACGTGCCGGGCAAGGGGACTTTGCGGCGGCCATAAAGGGATTCACCACAAATAGAGACACTGCCATTGTCGGGCGCTTCCAGACCTGTGAGCACCCGAATAGTCGTGGATTTCCCTTCGCCATTATTGCCCAGAAACGCAAATACACTGCCAAAAGGTACGGTCAGATTGAGCTGATTTAACACCGTTTTATCGGCATAGGCTTTGCTAATTTGATTCAGCACCAGGGCATGTTCGCCGCGGTTTTCGGATTGGCTCAGCATCCTTACTGACCCCTGTAAGAGTGATTAATGTGGTGACTGTCAGATTACCCAACTGTTGGCATAATGCAAAATAATGAATGTTTCAGGATATGAATTATTGCCGGCTATTCGGGATCGAGTTCACCCATTTGGGCATAAAGCTGACTGATAGTGGATACCCGGTGATCGCCCTCGTCACCTAACAAAGTGTAGGCCTGATTACACAGTACGGATACCAGACTCATTGGTGCGGCGTAACTGTCGAAAGCAAACTGGTTACCCAACTGACACACCAGCGTATGGCCAACGCGGTCCTGATATACCTGCCCGGTAGGGTCGGTCAGTAATATGGTTCGCTCTGGCGGCAATGCATCAATCATACGGGCAAAAATACGTGGTCGACGGCGAAAACCAAACACTACAATCACCTCATCTTCCGCCAAATCCATTAAGTCTTCACTCAGACTTTGTCCGGGCTGAGGGAGTAACCGTACATTGGGGCGGATCTGCTTAAGCTGCTGACGGCAGTGCAAGGCCACCGGATAACTGTTGCGATAGCCAATCAGGGTTATCCGCGGCGCCTCGGCCAGGATGGCCGCGATTTGGTTAATCTCCTCGGCCGGAATGGACTCCAGGGTGCGCTGCAGGTTACCGAGCTCGGCGGCAATGTAATCATGCTGAGTCAGGGTTTGCTTAACCGGAATTCCGGCATCGCGCTGAAGTACCACATCCTGTTTGGCATCCTGATGGGACGCATAGCCTAATTGACGAAACAAGCGGCTAACGGTGGCTTTGGAGGTATTGGTTTTTGCTGCAATTTCGGCAGTGGAGTCGCTGATGATGGTCAGCGGAAACTGTTGAAGGTAATTAGCGATAGCCCGGGCAGAGGGCGACAAGTCGGTATACTTGTCACGAATTCGCGCTAAAACACCATTATTATCAGCCACTTCTAAGTCCAGCAATTACGTGTATTTCATAATTAGTGTAGCGGACAAACTGGCAAAGGGGTATCTGTTTTTCGTTGCCTGAAAAAAGAGAGCGCCAACCGGCGCTCTCTTTGCGTGGGGGGATTAAGCGTTAAGCATGGGAGAGCGTGGAGCTGCCATCATGCTTTGGCGACTTTTTTCCACTATCCTCGATAATCGACACTGCCGATTCCAAAGCTTCAAGTAACGTGGGGTAGGTAAGTATTTCCGCCGAAGAAGCGTTAACATTATCCAGCACTTCCCGTACTTTATCGGACGCACCACAAACCATCAGTTGCCGACCGGAGTTTTTGGCATCCGACGTTACCGTTTCAACGGCCATTGAAGCTGACACGTCCATGGTGGGTACCCTGGAAAAGTCCAGAATGAGCACCCTGGAGCCTGGTTTTACCCATTCGCGAACATGGTGTCCCAGGTCGGCCGCTGCCCCAAAGCTTAACGGACCGCCAAAACTAAAGATGCTGATTTTGCCTTTAGCTTTCTCCAGCAGGGCGTTTTCTTTAGGATCGTTAAGGGTATCCGGAATTTTTTTCAGTTCTTCAATTTGCAGCTGCGCAATCTGACGAACATAAGCCAGCGCAGCTAATACCACACCCACACCAACTGCGGTAATTAGGTCAACAAATACGGTCAGACCCAATACCAGCAACATCAGCGCGAAGTCCCAGCGAGGACCACTGTGAGCCCGTTTCAGGTAGCTCCAGTCAACAATATCCAGACCCACTTTTACCAGAATACCGGCAAGCACGGCATGAGGGATTGCGCTGGCCAGAGGACTCAGGCCCATTACAACGGCGAGTAGCACCATTGCATGCACCATCCCTGATAAACGCTCTTTACCCCCGCTGCGGATATTTACCACGGTACGCATAGTCGCACCCGCACCAGCGATACCACCAATTAAGCCTGCAACGGTGTTACCGATACCCTGACCAATAAGTTCTTTTGAACTGTCATGACGGGTACGGGTCATGTTGTCGGCAACCAGTGACGTTAACAGACTATCTATGGCGCCAAGAATCGCCAGAATAAACGCCGCTTCCAGTACTAACAACAAGGTGGAACTTTCAAACGTGGGTAAATGCAGACTCGGTAAGCCCGTTGGAATGTCGCCTAAAATGGGGACATTGGTAATAAACAGGCTGACAAGGGTACCGATAATTAACGCAGCCAGTGCGCCTGGTACATATTTACCCAGGCTGGCAGGCCATTTATAGGCTATCACCAGCGTACCGACTCCCAAAGCCAGTGTGGCAAAATTAATGTCTGCCAGGGCGGTAGGAATATAACCCAGCGCACCTAAAGTGCCGCCTGGTGGTTCATGGCCTAATAAGCGGCCAATTTGGAGGATGATAATAATCGCACCAATCCCCGACATAAAGCCGGAAATTACCGGGTAGGGCACCAGTCGGATATAGTTCCCGATGCCCAGAAAACCAAACAGGATCTGAAACAGACCGGCGAGTAAAACCGCGGTGAAGATAAGTTCTACGTTGCCGGATAAGCTGGCAAATAACCCTGCCAGTACGACTACCATGGGGCCGGTTGGACCGGAGATTTGTGACGGGGTACCACCAAACAATGCTGCAAAAAAGCCCACTGCAATAGCGCCGTACATACCTGCCATAGGGCCAACACCGGATGCCACACCCAGTGCCAGTGCCAGCGGCAGCGCTACAACACCGGCGGTTATACCACCGGTGATATCGCCACGAACATTAGCAAACAAGTTCTTCATGACTTTTCCTTAACTCTGGTTAGGATTCTTTGTGTTTAGACACCAGCTCAGCGGTATATTTCTCGTCCATCGTGCCGAACTCGCCGGTTTCTTCCTGGTAGCAGGTGACTTCTGCGGTTTCAATGTTGTAAAACCAGCCATGCAGTTTTACCTGACCGGTGGCAATTTTGGCCGCGACCGCAGGATGCGTCTTGATGTGCTGTAACTGTTGAACCACGTTTTCTTCGGTGACTAACTGCAGGTGGTCCTCAGCATTCAGGTCGTCACAGCCGCATTTCTCTTTGACTACTTCTGTGGCTACCCGGCAGTGGCCCAACCATTCTTTTACGTGAGGCAGGGCGGATAAACCTTCAGGGTTGATAGCCCCTTTCATTGCGCCGCAGTCAGAATGGCCACAAATTACAATGTGCGTAACGCCCAGCGCTGCAACAGCGAACTCGACCGACGCGGTCATGCCGCCGGTTTCGTTACTGTGTGGCGGGATAACGTTGCCGGCATTACGACAAATAAACAAATCACCTGGCTCGGTCTGAGTCACCAGGTTAGGGTCGATCCGTGAATCGGAACAGGTAATAAATAACACTTCCGGGTTTTGGCCGTTGGCGAGCTTCTTAAACGCGGCTTTTTTTTCCGGAAATACGTCCTTTTGAAATTTTGCTACGCCAGAAATGACATGATCCATACCAACTAACTCCTCGTCGTTTGTAAGATTTATGATTGTTAAAATATTGTTATATTATAGTCTCATAGAAGAATAGCGCACCTCGTGATAGCTAAAAGCTATAAGAAGGGGAGGTTTTCTTCAACTTAGGTGGGACAGATATAACAAAAAGGCAGCCGGATGGCTGCCTTTTACGTTAACGACGCTTTGTTAAATCGGCTAGGTTGGGATACCCGATTTAGCTGGCGTGGGATTAAAACTTGATGGTTTCGACCCGAATATTCTTGGTTTGTGCCTGGTCGATATAATCCTTAATCATTTCCTTCACGTCAAACGCAATGGATTTGGTATTGGAAAAATCCAGCACGACTTTGGAATTACCGGGAATCGAATTCAGTTTTTTCAAAATGCTTGGCTTGTTGAAAAATGATACGTCCTCGGCCAGCACAATGTGGTGAGTGGTTTCGCCGTGATCTTCGTTAATGGTCTCTTTAAACTGGTACGCATTAAGGAAACTGCTTTTCAGCGTAAAGAAGATACTCACGCCAAGGCCAGCAAACACACCGGTTAACAGGTCGGTAAAAATCATCACAGCAATGGTGGTTACAAACGGCAGGAATTGCTCCCAGCCATTTTGATACATGACTTTAAACATTACCGGTTTGGTTAGCTTATAGCCTACCACTATTAAAATTGCCGCCAGTGAGGCCAGCGGAATCAAATTCAGCATGGATGAAATGGCCAGCACTGCAACCAGCAGGAAGATACCGTGCAAAATGGCTGACACTTTAGTTTTACCGCCAAACGCGATATTGGCTGAACTTCTGACAATCACCTGAGTAATCGGCAGCCCCCCAACCAGACCGGAAATAATGTTGCCCAGTCCCTGCGCTTTTAGCTCGCGGTTGGTTGGCGTAACGTTTTTCTGCGGATCAAGTTTATCGGTAGCCTCTACACACAGCAGTGTTTCAATACTGGCCACCGCTGCCATGACAATAGCAATGGTTAACACATCCATATTGAACATTTGTGAGAAGTCGGGGAAAGCCAGTTCCTGAGTGAAGTCGCTAAAGCTGTTAATTACCGGCAATGAGACGAGCATACTGGGATCCAGTGGCGTACCGGCCTGACTCATCATGACAGAAGCCAGAATACCTAACAGTACTACGACAATCGGGCCCTGAATGAGCTGAAAGATTTTGTGACGAGGGACTAAAAATTTGTCCCAAATGACCAACAGCACCAACGACACGCCGGAAATCAGGATCGCGGCCGGTGACAGTAGTCCCAGTGCGTGCTCTATGGCAGAGAAGGTATTCTCACCATTCGCGTGCACAAAGGCTTCTTCGCCAAGGAAATCAGCGTGCCAGCCAAACAGGTAAGGAATTTGTTTAAGAATGATCAGTAAACCAATACCGGCAAGCATACCGGTAATCACTGAGGTCGGTATAAAATACGCAATGAAGCCGGCCCGGGCGAAACCCATAATTAGCTGAATAACACCGGATAACACCACGGCAACCAGGAATAATTCCCAGCTACCCAGTGTAGCGATGGCATCAAATACGATCACTGCGAGGCCCGCAGCCGGGCCACTAACGCCCAGCCGTGAACCACTGAATAGGCCAACCACAATACCGCCGACAATACCGGCAATAATACCTGAGAACAGTGGCGCACCAGAGGCGAGCGCTATTCCCAGACATAGCGGCAAAGCAACGAAAAACACCACGATACTCGCGGGTAAGTCGTTCTTTATTTCACTAAAAGATAAGTCCAGTTTCATTAGAAAAAATCCCTGCTATTTATTGGCAACCAGTTGCTCCTCGGCATCAAAAGCCGATTCCATCGGGACGAATTTGCCAGCTTTTTCATCGTAGTTAAGCACTTCAGCCGTCTCGATGTTATAGAACCAGCCGTGCAGTTTTACCTGGCCGGTTGCGATTTTAGCCGCTACTGCCGGGTGGGTGCGCAGGTGTTGCAGTTGTTGAACGACGTTTTCTTCAGTCACCAGTTGCAGGTGATCGTCTTTGTTCAGTGAATCACAACCACAACGCTCTTTGACTACGTCGGTCGCTACTCGGCAATGGCCCAGCCACTCTTTTACGTGCGGCAATGAGGTCAGGGCTTCCGGCGCAATAGCACCTTTCATGGCGCCACAGTCGGAGTGGCCACACACTACAATGTGAGTCACGCCCAGCGCGGCCACGGCAAATTCGATAGAAGCAGTCATACCGCCTGTTTGATTGCTGTGAGGCGGTACAACGTTACCGGCGTTACGGCAGATAAACAGGTCACCGGGTTCTGTTTGGGTAACCAGGTTAGGGTCGATACGTGAGTCTGAGCACGTAATGAAAAGCACTTCAGGATTTTGACCCGTGGCGAGCTTTTTAAATGCAGCTTTTTTTTCTGGAAAAACTTCTTGTTGGAATTTTGCAACACCAGAGATAACGTGGTCCATTTAGTCGCTCCTAAATATGAAGATAGAGAATGATATAAAATACCAAATCATTGTTACCTGATAGGTTAATAGAAAAATAGTTTACTTCGTGATAGTTTATGGCTATATGATGGCTCAATAATTTGGACTTTAGTTTATGGTCGCGTCAACCAAGTCAGTGACTTACACACAGTTTCGATACTTTGTCGCGCTGGCCCGGGAGTTAAGTTATCGCCGGGCAGCACAGGTGTTAGGGATCAGTCAGCCAACCCTGACCTCGCAAATCAATGTGCTGGAGAAAAGCCTCGGCATATCGCTGTTTGAACGCTCCCGTAGTGGTACGTTGCTGTCGCCTGAGGGCCGCGCGCTGTTGCCTTTGGCCGAAGATGTGCTGCAGTCGTCCATTCGATTTGAAGAAAAAGCGCGGGATATCGCCGGTGGCAATCAAACCACTTACCGACTGGGAGTGCCGCCCACGCTGGGTCCGTACCTGCTGCCATTTATACTGCCGCAATTACATAAACGTTACGCCAAGCTAAAGTTCTACGTGCGTGAAGCGGCGCCGACTCAACTGGTGCAGGGCCTGTTTGATGGTCATTTTGATATCATTATTTCGCCGGGTTCCCAGGAATCCTCACAACTGGTAGCCAGTAAACTGTTTATTGAACCGCTCAAGTTTGTGGTGCCCAGCGACCACCCTTTGTCGGGCCTTCGTTATATTGAGCCGGAGCAGATTCATGGCGAAACGGTACTGACGCTGGAAGAAGCGCACCATTTCCACCACCAGGTGCATGAGATCTGTATGAAAATCGGCGCGCAGGTTACCCGGGATTACGAGGGCACGAGTCTGGATACGCTCAGGCAAATGGTGGTGATGGGCATGGGCGTGGCCTTCTTACCGGGCCTATACGTACACTCAGAACTGCATCAGCCCGACGAGCTGCATGTGTGCGAACTTAAAGATACGCCTATTGAACGTCAGCATAATCTGGTGTGGCGGAATACCGCGCCAGGGCGGGTGTTTTTCCGCGAACTCGGTAATGAAATCCGGCGCATCTTATCTGATACCCTGGGCCACGCGATCAGGGTAGACAGTTAAACCGCTGTACAGGGTAATCCTTACCGAAAGTGGCTTCGTTTTTACCCATTCTGTTAGCAACGCTTGTATTGCTGCCGAGCAGGCGGTGACAGGTGCTGCTCCAACGCTTTGATTTTCCTTCCGTTATAGAATTGTTCTGCGATACCCGTGGCTGTGCATCGTTTTTGCCCGGTTAATTTGCCATCCCGGCGGCCGGTTGCGCGGTCGTGTTGTTCGTTAAAAAGTATAAAAAACAAGCTGACTAATCGTTTGTCATGGCAAAATAGTATAAAATTCATCGTATCGTCATTATTTTTTCATATTTGCGTGGGTCGCCGATAATGCAAACAATACGCTGGCTTGAATTATTCAGCCTGTTCATTGTGTTGCCTCTGCTGTTTCTGGCTGGGGTAAAACATTTTGGTCCTTACCTGTTGGTGTTGCTGGCCGGGGTAGGCGGCGTTTGTTTGTGGCTGTTGGTATCAGACCGCACATTTAAGCGGGTCCGGTTATGGAACTGGCAGGAAGGTAAACCTCACCTTAAAGCTTCGCTGCGCCTGTTTTTACCCTGGGCGCTGGCAACTGCCGCCATAGTATACTTCTGGTTACCGGAGTCATTTCTGCAATGGCCGGCCGAACAAACCTCCCTGTGGCTTTTAACACTGCTGTTGTACCCTTTGTTTTCGGTGATCCCGCAGGAAATTATTTACCGTACGTTTTTCTTTCACCGCTATAAATCGATTTTGCCCACGCACTCATTGCGGTTGGGGGCTAGCACTTTCTTGTTTGGCTTCGCCCATGCTATCTATGGTAACTGGCTGGCCGTTGCGTTGTCGGCGGTGGGTGGTGCGATGTTCGGCGTAAGGTATCTGCAAAGTCGCTCAACGGCGGTGGTGGTGATTGAACATTCTCTGTGGGGCTGTTTTTTGTTTACTATCGGCCTTGGCTCCTACCTGTCGTTACAACACTGCGTTTAAAGTCGCCTTCAGCCACCTGGGGCCGTGGGGGATAAATGACAGCGGCCTAAAAATCGCTGCCATAATTTCACATGGGCCTGCATAGCCTGCTGATACGCTAAAAAGCCACGGTGTTGTGCCGTTAAAAACTGCCGGAACGACGGCGGCAATGCTTCCTCGTTACGCCATTTGCTGAAAAGCGGAGCGAACTGATAATAAAAGTCGTTAATGCGCCCCCCCACTGGTTGGATCCGCTCAATAAAAAACAAGTAAAACACATTGCGTAAAATCGTTGCCT
>OJDQ01000400.1_pt1 | contig 19953 bp, 15 predicted proteins | sample 1592851 | NCBI WGS metagenome assembly OJDQ01 (sample SAMN05416774, study PRJEB24817) | seawater metagenome | isolation source: Sea water | place: Canada:Atlantic | collected 2013-07 | reverse complement strand
GGTTTAAAATTACGATGATCAGGCTTACGGAAGAAGGCCGACATTTCGCCCTTACTCATATTAAAATTGCCCAGCTTCATTACTTCAAGCATATCGTCATCACGAAACGATAAGGCAATGCGTAATTTACGTAATATTTCGTTGTTACTTAAAAACTCCCCCCGCGCCAGTTGCGGAGGAGGAGCATCCGACTGGGCGCCGCGCATCTTTATGATCAGGCCGTCCAGAAACATTGCCATTACGCTGTCACGACAGGGCAAAAAGCCGGCTTCTTCTTCTTTTTTCATGTTGGCTTTCAGATATTCAATATCCATTTTATAGCCAGCTAACTTAAATATATTTATGGCCGCAGTATCGTCTATTCGAAGGGCGAAGCGCACTCTGCGCAAAACATCATTGTGATTCATATCGGGACTTATTAGTTGTTGGAGGCCTGTTGAACCTGGGTTTCATTGCTGTTTGCCTGAAGCAGATTGAGCCGGTATGGCTAGGAGGCCTTAAATAGGTGGCGGTTATCACCACTTCACTTACCAATAGTATACGTTAAATCGGTAAGCAAGGTATGGTTTAGTGTGCTTCTGTTCACAAAAATGCACCCGGTAAACATTGCTTAGCCCAAAAGCGTCCTGGCCTCCGCTACTATGCTATTCACCAATGAGTGCTGAGCGCGGTTTTTGCCGGTGATAGCATAAAAACGCTCAGTAATATCGGTGATTTCACCGATGCAGGCCACATTGTAAAAATCCGCCACATGACTGGCGATAGCCGAAGGGGCACAAAATACCCCAAAGCCTTCGCTGCCGAACACTTTTAATAAGGCACTATCGTCAAACTCTGCCACAATTCGGGGATAGAGTTGATTGGCTTCCAGCCAGCTGGTCAGGCCAAGGGTAATGCCCGACTTAATGCCCGGTAACAGTAAACTGACGCCGTTGAGGGAGCGAGGAAACGCCTGATGATGATTCACCTGTGATTTAGCGGCAAAAAAACTTAAATGGGACTCGCCTAAAAAATAGCTGTTGGCGTTTAACTGTGTGCCGGGGGCGATCCCTCTGTCGGCAATAACAAGGTCGATATGGTTGACAGCTAAGTCACTGATTAACGAGTCAAATGGTCCTTCTCTGAAAATAAAGCGTACATTCCCGGAGAGGGCCATCGTGGCATGTACAAAATCATAGGCCAGGACCTTGGGAATAGCATCGGTAATCCCTATCACAAAGGTCTGAACAATGGTTTCGTTATCGGCGTGAAGTAACTCGACTAACCTGGCGCCTTTTTGAAATATTTCGCTGGCATGCTGGTACACCAGTTTGCCTTTGCTGTTAAGGTAGAGCCGTTTACTCACCCGGTCAAACAGCGAATAACCCAGTTGTTTCTCAAAAGTACTCAGCTGACCACTAACGGTTTGTGGAGTAACATGTAACAGTTTAGCGGCACTGGCGATACTGCCTTCCCGGGCAATCAGGTAAAAGTAGTAAAGGTGATGATAATTTAACTGATGCATAATAAGGAATTTCCGATGTTTATATTAGAATATAACAGTTTTATTCTTTTTTGTGGGCGGTTTATTATTGTCTTTAGTAAATAGTGGTGCGCTTGTATATTTAGTTGAGTGAATGTTGAAATGGAAAAAAACATCGATCTACGACAAACCAAAAAATACCTGGTGTCTTTGATTAAGCCTGAGGGCGGATTTTTTGGGGTAGCGGCAGTGTATGGTGTGGCAATCAGCTTGCTCACCCTGGCCGTGCCGATTGCGGTGCAAACGCTAATTAACAGTATCGCCAATATTGGTTCAATCCGGGCGGTAACCATTCTGGCTACGATCCTGTTTACCACGTTATTTATATCGGGCATTTTCAGTGCGCTGCGGATGCGGGTGATGGAATATTACGAGCGCCGCGTATACACCCGGCTGGTTTCCCAGCTGGGGCTTAAAACCATTATGGCCCCACACAGCTTTTTTGAAGGGCGGCGGAACACGTCGATTACCCATCGCTACTTCGATATTATGACCCTGCAAAAAAATATCCCTTCACTGATGGTGGATGGTTTTGCGCTGGTACTGCAGATTATTGTGGGGTTTACGCTGGTGTCCTTTTATCACCCGTTTTTGTTTGTCCTCAACATGATTATTTTACTGGTAATGTATCTGGTATGGAAAATCTGGGGGCCGGGGGCTAAGCGAACGGCTATTGAGTTGTCTCAAACCAAGTACGATACCGCTAAATGGCTAAATGATGTTGCTGCCGCCCATGAGTTTTTCAAATCGTCGGATCATATGGATTACGCCGGGCGCAATACCGAGCATTTTATTAAAAGCTATATCGCCAAGCACAAAGGCCACTTTACCTTTACCTTTTCTCAGGCGGTTTCATTTCTGTTGCTGTACGCCTTTGCCAGTGCAACCCTGCTTGGTCTGGGTGGCTTTCTGGTGGTACAGGGGCAGCTGTCCATCGGTCAGTTAGTTGCAGCAGAGCTGATTATGTCGGCGGTCTTCTTTGGTATCTCGCGGTTTAGCCAGTACCTTAAACTCTATTATGAATTGTATGGCGCGGCTGAAAAAATCGGTTCGGCATTGGTTATCCCGCAGGAAGAAACTCACGATGACGGGGCGCGTATTCCGTCGTCTTCCAAGCTGGTATTTAAACGTCTGGCTCTGACCCACTTTGACGACAGCTGTTATCTGGATGCTACGCTGGAAGCTGGCCACAAGTACTTTATAACCACCCGTAAGAGCTGGGTGCAAAAGCAATTGGTGGGTTTCCTTAAGCGCTTTGAACGCCCGGCTAAAGGTGAAATTTTGTTGGGTGACTTTAGTTTGTTTGATTACGACATGTATGAACTCAGGCAGGCAGTGAGTACCCTCGATCGCTCCCTTATTATTGAATGTACTATTGAGGAGTATTTACGGCTGGCTGCACCAGAGGCAACAGTAGCTGACGTGCGCAAGGCGCTGGAGGATGTGGGGCTTGATGAAGTAGTCGATAATCTGAATGACGGCATTGCAACGCGAATATCAGTGCTTGGCGCGCCCTTGCAACCGCTGGAGTTTTTGTTGTTGAAACTCGCTGCCGCAGTATTATCCAAACCGCAGGTACTGGTCATCAATCAACATTTCGATGCCATTCCGCAAAGTATTAAAGAACGGCTGGTGGCGCGTATCGCCCGGTTGGACTGTACGGTGTTGTACTTTACCAACATGCCGCTCAAGGGGATGTTTAACGCCACTCTGAACTTGCAGGATGTGTTATACGTGGAGGACAGTGATACCGACAACCAGGGAGAAGCTCATGAGTAAGGCTGAAAACCGTTTTATGCAAAATATCACTTCCTTGCCCGCGCAGATTATTCCCAGTGTGCATAAGGTGGTGTGTTGGGTAATTGCTTTTTTAGTGTTAGTGGTGGCCGCCGGTCTTTACTTCACGCCCTGGATCCAAACTGCCCATGGCTCGGGCGCGGTAGACTCCCTCGATCCCGTAGACCGTATGCAGGCGATTTCCGCGCTCGTTGATGGCCAGATCCAAACCTGGCATGTCCGGGAGGGAATGCAGGTCAGAGCGGGCGATCCTATTGTGACCCTGATAGACGTGGATGCCCAGCGTCTGGAAAAGCTGCAGTCGCAGTTAGCCGCTACGCGACTGGCGCACAAAGCTAACGAAACAGCAGTGGTGAATGCTGAAAGTAATTTAGCACGCCAGCAGTCGCTGCAGGAGCAGGGCCTGGTGTCACGCAAAGACGTTGAAGCGGCGTTGATTAAAGTACAGGAACTCAAAGCCAAAGCCGCATCGTCGATGGCCGATATTAATCAGGTTTCCATGGTGCTCTCCCGTCAGGCGACCATGACCAAAACGGCACCGGTGGATGGCACTATCCTGCGCCTGTTTAACGGTGGCGGCTCGACCTTTGTAAAAGCCGGCGATGTGCTGGCGCAGTTTATTCCTAAAAACGCAGAACGTACTGTACGGGTGATCATTAGCGGGCTGGATGCGCCGTTGGTAAAACCCGGTGCGAAGGCACGCCTGCAATTTGAAGGCTGGCCGGTATTTCAGTTCAGCGGCTGGCCAGGCACGGCCATTGGTACCTTCGGCGGGGTAGTCACCTATGTTGAGCCTGTAGCCGACGCCAGCGGTGCGTTTCAGGTATGGATCCGGCCTGATGAAGCGGAAATGCCCTGGCCGGAGGAAAATATTGCCCGTCTTGGCAGCCGTGTAAAAGCCTGGATCCTGCTTGAAGAAGTTCGCCTTGGCTATGAGCTGTGGCGTCAGCTCAACAACTTCCCGCCACAAAAGCCGGCCACCCAGGCCAGTCAATCTGCGCCAGGTTGGTAGGGAGTAGCAATGAAAATACGCATGATAGCGCTGGCATTACTGGGTATAAGTTGGGGAGCTGTTACACCGCTCAAGGCTGAGCAGGTGCTGCCCACCGTGCCATCCCTTATTGACAATATGCAGCAGATGCATCCCTATGTGAATGTACTTAATGAGAAAAATAATCAGCTTTTGTATGGGCTGCAGAGTGCTCAAAGCGAGTTCGATGGGCGTATTGAACAGGATGTGAGTGGCCGCGTGGCGGGCTACTATGACGGCTCCGCCGCAGCCCAGCGATTTGTAAAACCGCTGGGAGAAATGAACGCTAAACTGATCAGCGAATACCGGGTGGCTATGGGCGACTTTCCGGTTTACGAGGAACAATATAATACTTTGTCAGGTGGTGAGGCCAGTATTGGCGTTGCGCTGTCGCTGTTGCAAAATCGGACTATTGATAAGCGCCGGGTAGGGGTTACTAATGCCCGTTTATCCATTGAGCAGTACCAGGCCGAATTAGCACTGAGCATGAATGACTTTTTGTACAAGGGGCTTAGTCAGTATTTAAAATGGTATGAGGTGAGCCTTAAAATTGCGGCGGTGGAATCGCTGCTCGATACCCTCAAATACCGTCGGGAAGGGCTTTCAACCCGCCTGGAACGCGGCGATTTAGCCGAAGTTGACCTCACCGAATTTGAAGCCAGCATACTGGAGCAACAACTGGCGTTGTCGCAGCTGCGGCAAACCCAAAGGGCCTCGGCTCAGGCTCTGGCTTTTTACTGGCGTAACAGTGAGGGGCAGTCACAGGTGATTGCCAGCGATGCCACATTGCCAGATGATATACAGTGGCCGTTTACGATTACCCCTGCCCAGGCCGCCCGATTGCGCAGTGCCATAATGCAACATCCCGCCTTAGCCGTGCTGCGCACGGAGCAAAGCGTTACGCAGAATAAATTTCGACTGGCGGAAAATCAGTTACTTCCCAAGCTCGATGTTAAGGCGCTGGTGGCTAAAGATATGGGCAGTGGCCCCACATCGCTGGCCGAAACGGAAGGCAAGATAGGCCTGACATTTTCTTACACGCTGGGTAACCGCAAAGCGAAGGCTGAACAAGCCACCATGCGCTCAAAACTTAAAGTGCTCGAATATGAGGTAACGCTGGCTCAGGATCAGCTTAATCAGCAATTTGAGCAGGCCTATGCCTACTGGCAACAAGCCCATGAAGTACTGGCGCTACAGCGCAAAAATGCGGATTTGGCGGTGACTTTATCGCAGCTTGAACGCAAACGTTTCGACGCCGGTGACAGTGATATGTTTAAGTTAAATGCGCGGGAATCGGGGGTTCTTAAGGCCAAATTAAAAGCCATTGAAGCGCAGGTGGATTTACTTGCAGCAGAGCTTACCCTGCATAAAGTGGTTGCAGCCGTTACGTCTTAGTCAGAAAAGCGCTGCCTCCCAATGGGAAGCAGCACATCGGTTAGTTATGGCTCAATGTCATCAGCCGGCGTGGTAACGCCTGGATAAGCTTTGGGTTTAAGCGGTTTGACCGGTCGCTGCTCGATACGCTGTTGCAGGTATTCAATGGCTGCATCCAGTTGCGCATCTTCACCCTCAAACGTGGCGTGTGGCAGGTTATCGACTTCAATATCCGGAGCAATGCCCAGTCCTTCTGTGATCCATCGTCCGTCTTCAGCAAAGACCGGCAGTTCAGCCACCCGTGCCATACCGTTATCGGCCAGGCGGTTGCGGCCGCGCAACCAGATACCGGCACCAGCGGTCTGCTTGCCGATTACCGGGCCTAAATCCAAGGCTTTAACGCCCGCGGTGAAGGTTTCACCGTCGGAATAGGTGTACTGATCGGCCAGCACCACTAAATGGCCACGGAAGGTTTGTTGCATATTGCCATTCGGCTCGCGGTTATCACTGGTCCAGAACATCCAGACTTTGCGTAACAGCTTCTCTAAAATCCAGCTTTCAATATTGCCACCGCGGTTACGACGCACGTCGATAATCAGCCCGTCTTTCTGATAAGCCGCGTAAAATTCGCGGGCAAAATCCGATACGTCATTACTGCCCATCGCATACAGGTGCAAATAACCAATATCCTGGTCAGCCTGCTCGACTTTCTGTCGGTTGCGTGTTGTCCAGTCCTGGTAGCGTAAGCGGGCATCAGTACGATTGCTTACCGGGTAAACAATGGTCTGCAGGGCTTCGCCCTGGCGGTTTAAGCCCAGTAATACCTGCCGACCGGCCTGGTTAAGCAGTGCCTGATGTAATTCAGCCAAGGTGGTTACCGGACGTGCATTAATACTGGTAATAATGTCACCTTCCTGTGCATGGGTACCGGGTTTTAACAACGGTGATGCCTTGGCTGGAATCTCATTATCGTACTGATAAATGCTGGCAATTTGCACGCCCTTGTTGGTTTGCAACAAGTTGGCCCCTAAACTGGCTGGAGAGGGACGATCCGGCTCCTGCGGAGAATCACCGCCATACACCTGCGAGTGCAGTACATTCAGCTCGCCGGTCATCTGGCCAAGCACATCATTGAGTTCAGCGCGATCGGTAATACGGGCCACCAACGGCTCGTACTTCGTTTTCATTGCCTCCCAGTCCACACCACGCATGGCTTTGTCGTAGAAATAATCTCGGTGCATCAGCCAGGCATCATGAAACAGCTGTTGCCATTCCTGCTGCGGGTCGATGCGTAACTTCCAGGCCGATACATCCGCTCTTTGGTCGGTGGTGTCAGAGGGGAAGCTGCTGCCTGCGCCCACAATATAGATCTGGTCGTTATTGCTGCTTTGCTTTAACAGCAACATACTCTTGCCATCAGTACTTAATTGGTAACCGCTCAGGCCAGCCGTAAAGGTGCTGGTTTTATGATGCGGTGTTTGTTCAATGGCCTTAAGCACCGGTTTGCTGCCAGGCTCGGTCACCCGGTCCATGACGTACAAGTATTTGCCATTAGCGGCCAGATTACTGTAGTTCCCCGGACTCACCGGCACCTGCCAGAGTCTGTTAGCTAGCTGCTCCCAGTCAATAAGCGGTGCCTTAGGGGTCTTGTCTTCTTCCTCGCTGTCGTTGTCTTCTTCCTGCTCCACCTGTGCCGTCAGTTCGGTGGGCTTTTGGAAAGGGAAGGCGGCGTCGGCTTTCAGGGCATAAGCGAAGATTTGTGTACGCCGGTCGAAAGTCGTGCCCATGTTGCGGTCGCCCCAGGGCGAGCGGGTGGTGGGGCTAAATTCACGGTCCGACAGGAAATACAACCATTGCTGATCCTGACTAAACGCCGGTGAATAGGAACTATACTTATCGCTGGTCAGCACCTGGCCGCGGTTTTCGGCAAAATTGTGAAGGTAAATACGCTGGCGCTCATCCCCTAATTTACTCGTAGTAATGGCCAGCAACTGACTGTCGGCACTAAACACAATGTCTGCATAGGGGCTCATTTCGGTCTGGCCGGAGTAAAGCTTTTCACTTTCGCCTGTGTTGATATCGAGGATCCACAGGTCGCCGTTAAAGTCGTCGAAGGCGAGTTTTTTGCCATCGGGCGAGAGCACCAGTTGCCAGCGGCTGATGCTGGCGTCGCTGGTGAGCTGTTTGCGCTTGGATGAACCATCGGCAGCAAATTGCCAGATTTCCATTTCGCCACTGGCATCATTAATGGCATACACCCAATTACCGTCGTGGCTTAAAATAGCCTTGCGTGAACGTGAAGCTGCAGGTGTGTCAATTTCCACCAGGCGTTTGCCGTCGGTGCTGGCTATGGCCAGACGGCCGCGGGCCGTGAGGATCACCTGTTTGTTGTCGGCATTAAAATCTACCGAAGTCAGGTATTTGGTGGGTTTGGTCAGCCAGTTATCCCGTAACTGAGGAAAGTCGCCACTCAGTGCTATGTCCAGTGTGCGGGTACGGCGTTTGGCAATGTCGTAAATTTTGAGGTCAGCGCCATGCTGAAAAATAATCCGGCCGTTATCCAGGCTGGCCCGCTTTATGGGAAAGTCCTGAAAATCGGTGAGCGCTTTGGCGTTTTTACCAGAAGCCGACATCACCCACAGGTTGTCGTTACCGTTCTGATTACTGACAAAATACAGTTTGTCGTCAGCCACCATAGGTTCGCGAGCCGAAGCGTCGTGGGCGTCTGTCAGCAGCAGCGCCTCGGTTTGGCTGCCAAGTTTATAACGCCACAATTCACCCTGGGCACCGCCGCGATAATAACGGGCGTTGTCGCGTGACACCTGCAGGCCAAACTGGGTGAAATAAAGCGTGTCAGAGGCTTCGTCAATGGCGCCCTCAATGGCATCGGCAACCGGTACTTCCTCGGTATTCAGGGTAACCGGATCCACCTGTTTTAACGACCAGTTATTGGTGGGGCCTACTCGGGTATTGGTGCTATATAACAATTTGCCGTCGCCGGTCCACTGTTGCAGATAAACATAGCTGTTTTCAAAGGTTACCCGCCTGGCCAGTCCGCCTGCGGTGGGGATCACATACACTTCGGTTGCGCCTTCATAGTTAGCGGTAAATGCGATTTGTGTTCCGTCTGACGAAAAGGCCGCTTGTTGTTCCTGCGCCAGATTAGTGGTCAGGCGGCGGGTGGCTGCGTTTGTCATGTCATGCAACCAGAGGTCGCCTTCGGCGGTAAAGACCACCTGGTTATTGTGCAGGTCCGGGTCGCGGTAGTAGCCGGATTTGGCCATGGAATGGCAGGACATGAGCAACAGGCTCATGCCGACAATAGTTCGTTTTTTCATGGTGTTAGTCACTTTGTCGTCGTTTTTTATAGTTGGTCGTGCTGAGGGCAGTAAACGAGAGAAAGTCAGTAAAGTCAAACCGGGGCCGACAGATGGCTGTAAATCCCGGTTTGCTGGCAGGAGCAGGGCTAATGCTAATCTTCTTCCAGTTGAATAAGGTCACCCGGCTCGCAATCCAGTACCTCACACAGGGCCAGCAGTGTGGAGAAACGAATAGCTTTGGCTTTGCCGGTTTTAAGCGTTGAGAGATTAGCCATGGTGATACCAACGCGTTCTGACAACTCCGTGAGTGACATCTTGCGTTGCAGCATGACCATATCCAGATTTATTTTAATGGTTTTAGACATAATTATATGGTCAGTGATTGTTCTTGCTTCATCTGAAAAGCGTACTCAAGGATCTGGGCCAGTACCAGCAATGCTCCGCTAATCAGGATCCCTTCAATGGGTATTGAAACATAGGGGGAAAGTTGAAGCTGCTCATGAAACACTCCGATTTCAGCCAGTATCGCCATGCCGCACAGGTAGGTAATAAAAGGCGAAACAATGCTATATACCAGGATAATCAAGCCCAGCTTTTTTACATAAGCGACATTTTCTAAATCGAAAATACGCTGACTAGCCAGGTTAGCGAACAATTTACGCAGGTTATAAAGCGCGAGCAAACTGAATATACCGCTAATGAGTATTCTGTCTGTATTGGCAATAAAAAAGGCTGCCTGGCCGCTGGTATTATTGAGCTTGAGCTTGCCATCAACCTGCATAATCTCACTCGCTGCCGCGGTGACATCATTGGTAATTACCCTGGCGTTAAACAAGTATTCGATATCAGTATGACGTTCGCTGATTTCCCCGGGAATATTTAATCCGACAACGAGGATAAATCCAACTCCCACAACCATTGCAAGAACGCTAAAATAATATAGAAAATCGAACCATACCTTAAGCGCCGGGGTGTATTTAGGCGGGGGTAACTGGCTGCTGGCATTCATAGTGTCTGATGATTCCTGATTTTTCATGGTCGTTTCCTTGCTTAGTTATGCTGGCTATTACTTTAGCTTTAATTTTCTTTTTTACAATAATTTTTTATTGAAAAACAATAAATAATTATCGCTTTTCGTTATTTTTCATTACTGTTTAGCTGCTTACATCGGCGCCGAATCTGTAACAAAATGTTGTGATCGCTTGCAATGCTCATGGCTGTTGGTTAAATTCTGCGCATAATCTTATGCGGAGTTAGCGCCATCATGAACAACTAAGCCTGTCGTCCATTTTTATTGTTATTTTTTTTGGATCTACAGGGTTAGTCGGCGTAGCTCACTGTCGTAATGGTATGGCGCTTTACCGGCGCTATACTGCACCTTAATATTTGCATGTGCTGCTAGGCTGAAGCCCGCTTCTCGGGAGGCGCTAATGCCGATATTTCAAACACAAAATCTTGGTTTTCAACTGCCCACGGGCGAAACGCTTTTTCATTCTGTAACCGTATCAATGACCGCTCAACGTGTTGGACTGGTTGGCGATAATGGCGTCGGCAAATCAGTGTTGGCCGGGTTGTTAACCGGTCAATTGACGCCCTCTCAGGGGAGTGTTTGCTGTAAAAGCGCTATGGGGGTTTATGACCAGCAGGCCTCACACCTGATAACCAATAACGTTACTATTGCCGAAGCGCTGGGTGTTGCGACGATACTCGATGCACTGGCTCGCATTGCGGCTGGTGAATGTGCCAGCGGGTTGTTTGATACCGTAGGTGAGCAATGGGATTTACCGGCGCAGCTTACCCGTCAGTTGGCGGCACTGGGATTACCTGATGATCCCCACACAACTTGCGCCACCCTCAGTGGTGGACAATTGGCAAAGCTGCGGTTGTGGCAGCTGTTCCAAAGTAACTACCGGTTGTTAATTCTTGATGAGCCATCCAATCATTTGGATTGCCGTGCCCGGCGCTGGTTACAGGGACAAATAATGTCGACCAAAGCCGCAGTGCTTGTTATCAGCCACGACCGCAAGTTACTTCAGAATATGGAGGAAATCTGGGAACTTACTGAATCGGGTGTACAAGTTTATGGTGGCAATTACGTTCATTATGCTCAACAAAAGGCCTTGGCCGAGCAGGCCCTGGGCCGCCAGATAGAGGCCGTCAAAAAGCAACAAAAACAACTACAAGAGCAAGCGCAGCGTAGTATTGAAAAAGCCCGGAAGCGAGCTGTACAGGGGCAAAAGTTGCGCGGGAGTCAGGCGAAGTGTTTGCTGGATAAACAAAAAGATCGCGCTACGGCCGGCGCCGCCAGTCGCACCAAAAACAGTGAGGGCAGGCAAAAACAGTTACAGCAAAAAGCCGATAAGCTGTTGGCTGAGCAAACCATCAGCCAGCAACAAGCTATCTATTTGTCGGCGACCAGTGCAGGCAATAAAAAGGTCATTACGCTCCTCAACGGTGTGCTGGCGTATGGCTGCTCGCGGCGAATCAACCTGCAGGTAGGAGAGCGTGACAAGCTGCATCTGGTGGGGGATAACGGCAGTGGTAAATCCACGTTATTAAAAACGCTGATGGGGCAACTGGCACTGCGAGCTGGTGAGCTGCAGATTCATACCCGGCTGTGTTATCTGGATCAGCATTTTAGTTTGGTGAACCCGGCAATGAGTTTGCTGGAAAACCTGCTAACGCAGTGTCCCGACTTAACCGGGTCTGAAGCTCGCACGTTATTGGCTGGCATTGGCTTTCGCCGCGATAACGTGTTTAAACGAGCCGGTGTTTTAAGCGGTGGCGAGAAGATGAAACTGGCCATGCTGATTGTCAGTCATCAGCCTGAACAGCCCTTTTTATTGCTGGATGAGCCGGATAACCATCTGGATATAAACGCCAGCTCGATGCTCGCCTCGGCGCTCGGAGCGTATCAGGGGGGCTTTATATTAATCAGTCATGATGAGGTGTTTGCAAAGGAAGCGGGTTGTCACCGCAATTACACGCTTCTCACCACAAAAATTACGCCGGTGTCACCAGTCTGTGTATGAGCTATGACGGGGGCTGACAATGTTGCTCGCATTTTGTTTAACGTTGCTGTACAAAGGCAGTAAATCAACGTAGGTTCTACGCTTTTATGAGTCACGAGCAACAGTGAAAGTTTACCCGCAAGCCGGAATAGACCGGTTATTTTTTGGTATGACCATGCCCGAGGTACGCCACGCATGGGGGCAGCCAGAGGAGATTTATCATTTTCATCCCCTTTGCGACAGCCTTGAAGACCGCGATGTAGTGTGGCAATACGCTAACGGAACCGAGCTGAGTTTTTCATCAAGCGACAACTTTGTGCTGGGGACGATTTCGGTGTCATCAGTTGACACCGAACTGGAGGGTAAAGCGGTTATTGGTAAGTCGATTCTGGAACTTAAGTTAATGTTTCCCGGGCTGGAACTCGATGATGATTTTGACGAATTCGGCCAGGATTATATTTTACCAGAACTGGATGTCTCCTTATGGGTGGTTGCTGGCAAAGTCGATTCCATTAGTATGTATCCTGATTATGACGAACATGGCAGCATGAAAGTAAACCAACAGCTTATTGAGCAGGGTGGTTAGTTTACCGTTACCATCGCAACCGGGTAATGATTAATCAGAGAAACGAAACAATGGCCTTAGTTACCCCCGTTACACTCACCGCCAAAGGTGTCAAGCTGGAACCTCTTGACGTTCATCACGAAGCCGGCTTAAGTGAGGCCGCCACGGATGGCGAGTTATGGCAACTGCGTGTGACCTCCGTTCCGGAGCCTGACAATACCGCTGAGTATATTCGAGATGCTCTGAAGAGCCGCGAGGCGGGGCAGCGGTTTGCCTTTGCCGTTATCGAACAAAACAGCGGCAAAGTACTCGGCACAACCAGTTATCACGATATTTTGCCAGCAGTGAAACGCCTTGAAATAGGGTATACCTGGTATGCCAAAAGCGCTCAGCGCACCCACGTAAATACCACCTGCAAGTTGCTTATGCTGACGCATGCTTTCGATGAGCTGGGTTGCAACGTGGTAGGATGGCGCACCGATAATTACAATTATGCCAGCCAGCGGGCCATCGAACGTTTAGGTGCTAAAAAAGACGGTGTTATCCGAGGGCATCACCAACGTCGGGACGGCACGATCCGTGATACGGTTATGTATAGTCTTCGCAAGGGTGAATGGCCAGAAGTCCGGGCTCACCTGAATTATCTGTTGAGCCGTTATGGTTAAGTGGTTTCGTTTATAACGGTTTGGCCTGACCGATGAATTTCTTACATTGCCGGATAAACCCATCGTTTTGCGTCTCGGTTTCGCTGTCTCGCGCGTAACTTAAGGCAATAAAGGCCTGAGTGATGGCCTTAAACTCGCCGGCAGAAGACTCCGATAATCGTTCTGCGACGCGTTCTGCAAACTGCCCGGGGCCGTCATTGTGACGTTCAAGTCCGGTAATTTGCTCAGCCTTTTGCGTGGCCAGTAAAAACCAACGCAGGTTTGCCGGTGGACGTTTCCGTTGCCAGTGCGGAATAAAGTACAGCGCCAGTAACAGTCCGATCACCAGGCAAATCCCCAGCATCAGGAACATAATGCGCTGTGTTGTTACCTTACCCAGCATCAGCGCTAACAGGTTTTGCTGGCGCTCGGCATCAAAACCGAGCACCCAACGGCTCCACTGATAGTCCATTAAGCTGAAGAGATTACGCAGCTCGGCAAACAGCGGAATTTGCTGCAACCTTGCCATTTGGTTATTGGCCAGAAACGACTCTTCTTCAACCGCTTGTTGCAGGCCCAACTGAATTCGGGCCGGCGCAACAATACCACTGGGATCAAAGCGTACCCAACCACGACCTTCCAGCCATGCCTCCACCCACGCATGGGCATCGTACTGATACACACTAAGAACATCAGGTTGCAGTGACTCTCCGCCATGGTAGCCAGCGACCATTCGGGCCGGGATCCCCAGTAAACGCAGCACATAACTCATGGCACTGGCATAGTGGGCGCAAAACCCCTCCTGATGTATAAATAGAAACTCATCAATGGGGTTGTCCGGCATTGGGGGAGGGGTGAGCGTGTAGCGAAATCCCTCGTCCACGAAAAAATCCATTACTGCCTGGACCCGCTCAACCTGAGTAGCGTTGTTAGCGGCCAGTTGTTCAGCCCACGCCTGGGTTTGCGGATTCACCGCGGTATTGTTGGGCAACTGCAGGTTTAGCCGGCTATCAATACTGTACAGCGTTTGGTCCATGGGGGTAGTGGGATAAGAGCGAACCCGATAGGCGCGCCTCGACGTTATTGGTGTGTCGCTGAGCAGCGAATAGTCTCTGCTCTGCCAGATGGTTTGCGAGCTGCCAGGATCGTCAGGGATACCCACATCTATACTGAATAACCAGTGCTTGTTAGTGGGCTCCGTTATCACCTCGTACTGCCACCAACTGCCACTTATCCGTGGCTTAAACTCGTTGTTTAATAGCCGGTATTGTTCGCGTACCTGCTTGCGCAGTGGGCTAACCGACCACTGTTTACCGTCAAAATACTCCAGTGTTAACGCCCGCCAGTAACGCTCGGGAGGAGGAGGGATTGCGCCTTTAAATGTGGCCCTGAAAGCCAGGTCGGCAGATTGAGTTAAGTTGGCTATGTCCCCGGGGCTCACTTTATCGGTTAACCCGGTCTCGGTACTTTTGGACACCGGCATTTTCCATAGCGGAGGCAACTTGGGCAGAATAAGAAATAACAGGATGGCAATAGGCAATGCCTGCAGGCTCATTATGAACAATCGTTTCACATGCCATTTTAAGGGTTGTGATGGTGAGAAGTAGCGTCCTATTGCCACCAGCAGAGACAAAGTAAGCAGGCTGTAAAATAAGGTCATTACTACCGATTGATGGAAAGTAAATCCCATGCCAATAATAAACAGGCTGGTACAGAAAAGGTGGAACAAATCCCGCGGCCGATTGAGGATAATGAGCTTTAAAGCCCCGGCCAGAATGAGCAAATTAACCATGGTCAGCAACAACCCAATCTGCAAGCTGAACCAACCCAGACACAAACAGCATAGCAACCCTAACAGGTTAATGGTGCGCAGTGACGGCATTGGCTGATACCAGCCAAAGTACATGACCATGCGGATCCCGGTAGCACACAGTGAGATCAGTAACACCCAGAACAGTAACGGTTCGAATAAACTCAGGCTTAATACGCAAAATACCAGGGCAATCAGTGCACTGGCTGTCTGATTCCGGATAGGTTTATCAATCGGCTGCATAATCTTGCTCAGGTTGCCGGTAACGGGCCAGCGACTGCAGGCAGCGATGCTTGTGAGCCTCACCGGTGGCGGGTTCAATGCGCTTGTTACCAATGTTGAGGCCGAAAACATGTTGTTGGGAAGACAATCGGTTTATCTGATAGGTGAGTAACCCCAGGGCTTTTTCTAATGGTTCACCGGCATAAGTCTCCAGGCTTAACCAGCCGCCTTCCTGCTGCGCCTGATTAAAGATTTTGGTGCTTAGTTCGCCGCCTTTCGCCGCTTGTTTCCAGGCGACTCGGTTCATCGGGTCGCCGGGTTTGAAGCTGCGCAAAGAATCAAACTCATCAATACCGGCGACATTGCCAGCTGTATCGCCCTGACTGGCATCTGTGGAGGTCAATTTTAAAGCTGAGGCAATGGGTTTGGGATAAATGGCTATCGACTTATTGAAATCCAGGTGTGTCCAGCAGCGAAACAGCCCTAATGGATAGGTTGAGGACAGCGTAATTCGGGGTAATCGGAAAATCCCGCGCTGGGCGGCGGGGAGCAATAACTTTACTTCGCGGTCCTGGTCTGCGCGGCGATGCAGCAAGGCCAGCGAAGTGCCACGCAGCTGAATATGCAGTCCCCCATAGAAGGGCAAATCCTCATTATTTACATGGAGCTGCAAGCACAACAAAGCATGTTCTGAAACGTAAACGGGTTGAATGTCCTTCAGTGACAGGGAGACTGCTGTGAAATTACGGTAGCTGACAAATAAATGCAGTAGAAAAATGGCTAACAGAAACTGGCAGAGCAGTAACATCAGGTTATTCTGGTAATTGGTGCCCAGTATAAATAAGCCCACACAGGTGAGCAGAAAACCAAAGCCAAACCGGCTGGGAAAAATAAACACATTCTTAAGGTTAAGCTGATACCTTGGGCTGGGTGGTATCCGTCGCTGCAGCCAACGGGTTTGCAGGTCGTGAACCGAGCGTTTAAAGCGCGAAACCATCAGGCGGCTAGTGGGTCGGTTAAGTCCAGGATCCGCTGGCTCAACAAGCCGTCATCACGGTAGTCGGTCTGGCTGCCACGCAGGCGATGTTCGGCCACCGCAGTAAAAATAGCCTGGAGGTCTTCCGGTAATACAAAGTCCCGCTCATGCAACAGAGCCCAGGCCTGGGCTGCACGCATCAGTGCTTTGCTGGCGCGCGGTGAAAGCGGGTAGGGAAATTCGCTGCTATCGCGGCTTTGATTTACCAGGCGTAACAGATAATCCAGAATCGGGTCGCTCACGTGAATGCCACTGACTTGCGCCTGAATAGCCTGTAACTGTTCCACACTTAGGGTCTGACTGGCGGGTTTTTGATGATGACTGCTAACACCCGCCGATTCTCGAAGCATGCGCTTTTCAGCCTCTCCGTCGGGGTATCCTAAACTGATGCGCATTAAAAAGCGGTCGAGTTGTGATTCGGGTAATGGGTAAGTTCCTGCCTGATAGCTGGGGTTTTGGGTAGCGATGACAAAAAACGGCGAAGGTAACGTGTGAGTATTGCCGTCTATGCTTACCTGACTTTCTTCCATGGCTTCTAGCAACGCACTCTGGGTTTTCGGGCTGGCTCGGTTTATTTCATCGGCCAGTACGACCTGACTGAAAATGGGGCCCTGGTGAAATTCAAATCCGCCCTGTTGGGTGTTGTAAATATTCACGCCGAGCATATCGGCGGGCAGCAGGTCAGAGGTAAACTGAATCCGTGAAAAGTGTAAACCAAACACCGTTGCCAGCGCATGGGAGAGGGTAGTTTTACCCATACCAGGCAAATCTTCGATCAATAAATGGCCATCCGCCAACAGGCAGGTAACCGCGAGCTTTATCTGATGTTGCTTACCAAGCACCTGACTATTGAGATAAGCCAGAGCCGGTGAAAGATCTGTATGCATGATATTGTCCGGTTTTAGCGCTTTAGCTTTTATACGTGAATTCCATTACAAAGATTATTCTAGCAAATATAAACAGCGACTTAGGTGATCACCCTGATACTTAAGTATAGGAGAGAGCCGGGCCTCTGACCGAGAATTTAATCGGTTGGTTGGCTATCATGGAAGTTGTCTGTATAAAGTGCTGCGATCCTCAGCCGGGTTGACTATAATGACCGCCAAAAAACGGAAGTAGTATGTATGAAAACAATAGAAATAGATGATGAGCTGTATGCGTTTATCGCAAGTCAGACAAAACATATTGGTGAGAGTGCTTGTGAAATTTTACGTCGGTTACTGATCGACGAGCCCGGAATAGTGACTACCGTAGTAAGCAGTGGTGCGTCAATTCCTGCTGCCCCAGCCTCAACGGAGCAGGTTGAAACCAGCCCGGAGCCGGTTGCTGAAGCGCCGGTTAAAGCCACGCCCAAGGCGCAGCCTGCACCCGCACCGGTATCTGTAACGCCGGTTACATCTGCATCAGGCGACGACCTCCTGGAGCGCGTTAATAAAGAAGCCCTGAGCCAGTTTGATAAGCGGGTTGATCAGTTTCTGTTTATTTTACAGCAGGTATACCTGCAGCATCCCACTGATTTTGCCAAGGTGGAGTCGATTGTGGGTAAAAACCGCAAATACTTCGCCAGCAGTAAAGAAGAGTTGCTCAAGTCAGGCAGTAGCACTAACCCAAAATTGATTCCCGAGAGCGGATTTTGGGTAGTCAGTAACAATAATACCGCGAAAAAGCTGGCCATGTTGAGTCAGGTTTTGCAGATTTTAGGATATGACGATAAGGTAGTGAAAACGGTTAGCGAAACCTTTGATTCGTAAACAATGACCTGATATCACGACTTACAAAAGGAAATTTTCATGGCGTTACACCCGGAAGCTGGTAAGGCGGCTGCTCCTGAGCAGCTTATTAACGTGGCCCAACTGGTTAGTCATTATTTTAGTTATCAGCCGGATGCCACCGATCCTGCCCAGGCGGTGAGTTTTGGTACTTCAGGCCATCGCGGCACGGCAGCTCAAACGACATTCAATGATATGCACATCGCCGCCATTTGTCAGGCGCTGGCGGAATACCGTGAACACCAGCAAATTACCGGCCCGGTGTTTATTGGTAAGGATACCCATGCACTTTCAGAGCCGGCAATGATTACGGCAATTGAAGTGCTCAGTGCAAATAATGTGTCGGTGGTAATTCAGCGCGATGATAACGACTCTAAGGGCTACACGCCGACGCCGGTTATTTCCCGTACGATTATTCGTTATAACCGTGGACGCACTGAAGCCCTGGCCGATGGCATTGTGATTACGCCGTCACATAACCCGCCTTCTGACGGGGGCTTTAAATATAATCCGCCACATGGTGGACCGGCGGATAGTGATGTCACTAAAATTATTCAGGAACGGGCTAACGGCCTGATTGCGAATCATAATAAAGACGTCAAACGCATCGATCTGAAAGCGGCAATGGCTTCCGACTTCGTGTCTGAAGATGATTTTATGGTGCCGTATATTGAGGATCTTGCCGAAGTCGTGGATATGCAGGCTATTGCAAAAGCCGGTTTAAAGCTGGGAACGGACCCGCTGGGCGGCGCCGGAGTTGGTTACTGGAAATACCTTGCCGAGCACTACGGCCTGGATATTACCGTGGTCAATCCACAGGTGGATCCGCAGTTTGGCTTTATGCGCCGTGACAAAGACGGCAAGTTACGGATGGACTGCTCGTCTGCTTATGCGATGGCAGGGCTGATTGAGCTGAAAGATAAGTTTGATCTGGCCTGGGGTAACGATCCTGATTTTGACCGCCACGGCATAGTGTGCCCAAGCAGCGGTCTGATGAATCCTAATCATTACCTCGCGGTTGCCATTAATTACCTGTACCAGCACCGCCCGCAGTGGGACGCCAGTCTGAAAGTGGGTAAAACGCTGGTTTCCAGCTCTATGATCGATCGGGTAGTTGCCGACATGGGCCGTGAACTGGCCGAAATGCCGGTGGGCTTTAAATGGTTTGTTGAAGGGCTGTCTGACGGAACTCTGGGCTTTGCCGGGGAAGAAAGCGCCGGGGGAATTTACCTGCAGCGTGACGCCGCAACCTGGGCGACCGACAAAGACGGCTTTATTATGTGCTTGCTGGCGGCGGAAATCCTGGCCGTTACCGGTAAGGATCCAGGCGAGCATTACCAGGCGCTGACCGAGAAATTTGGTTCACCCTGTTATCAGCGTGTGGATGTGGCGGCGAGTCTGGAAGAGAAAGCCAAACTGTCGGCGATGGATGCCAGCGTGGTTACCAGTGAATCCCTGGCCGGTGAGCCCATTACTAATGTGCAGACACATGCGCCGGGCAATAATGCGGCCATTGGCGGGGTAAAAGTATCCACCGAGAATGGCTGGTTTGCTGCACGTCCATCAGGTACCGAACAAATCTACAAGATCTATGCTGAAAGCTTTAATGGTGAAAGTCACTTACAGGAACTCATTAAAGAAGCGGAACAGCTGGTGGCAAAAATCATTAAATAGCCACTACCTAGCATTAATTATTGTAAATAAAATGTTAAAATCCAGCGTGTTGTTCAAAAAACACGCTGGATTTTTCTATTTTTAACAAATATTTTACAAACATGTCATTCTATTACTGATATATTTGCACTATAGAGTTGTAATTTAATTACATTTTACTGTTAACCAGACATCTATAG
>OJDQ01000399.1_pt1 | contig 19961 bp, 15 predicted proteins | sample 1592851 | NCBI WGS metagenome assembly OJDQ01 (sample SAMN05416774, study PRJEB24817) | seawater metagenome | isolation source: Sea water | place: Canada:Atlantic | collected 2013-07 | reverse complement strand
TATGATTATAAGGGTGGCCGCTGGGAAATAATGCTTCTACCACATGGTTAAAGAGTGTGCCGTAGGGCTGATCTTCACCCTGACGTTTTTCGTTTTGCACTACGCCCCGTTGTTCGTCGAGTTTTTCCTGGGTCACGGCACCGAGTAAGTGCCCCATGCGATCAGATTCCATCCATAAAATGCGGTCGAGAGCCGGCGTGGGAACGGTTTGGAAATAGTTGGTGCGGTCGAAGTTTGTGGTGCCGTTAAGGCCGGTGGCGCCAGCTTCCTGCAGTGGGCCGAACCACTCATCGTCATAATTTTCAGAACCGTTGAACATCAGGTGCTCAAAGAGGTGAGCAAAGCCTGATTTACCGTTTGGCTCATCCTTAGAGCCCACTTTGTACCACACTGCTACCGCAACAACCGGCGCCTTACGATCTTCATGGACAATAACGGTCAGGCCATTATCGGTGGTAAATTTTTCGTAGTCGATATTAATGTCGTCTTTGGCGAGAACAGAGGTTATATATAAACCGCTGAGTGCCAGCACACCAACGCCTACTTTCAGGCCTTTGGTGAGGTGTTTGATTACTGTCATTATAGTCTTCCTTTATCTTTTTATAAGCGTTGCGTATCGCCCGGGGCAAACTACTATTATGCGGATTGGTATTATACCAGCGTTAAACATAAATCATTCCGCCAGTTAATAAAGTACTGGCGGAATGAAAACTGTAAATGTTTGTAAACGCGTTATGAGCCGTTTAGTCTAGTCGGGAAGATGAACTGCCGGGATCTCAGTAAATGGCTGTATGCCAAACGAAGGATACACCTCAGTAGGAAAATAAATACGTCCCTGGGTAGCCACCATGGCAATAGTTTTAATAGCCTTGAGCTGCTGGGTTGGATCGCCGGGTACCAGGAAAAAATCGGCCTGCTTACCTACTTCAATAGAGCCGCGTGCGGTATGTCCGAGATACTGTGCCATATCATAAGAACCCCGGCGCAGTGCTTCGGCTGCCGTCATACCGATTTTTTCAAACAACTCCAGTTCGCGGTGCAGGTAAAAAGCGCCTCCCATATCGGTACCGGGCACTAATAGAATGCCTTTTTGGTGCATTAACGCCAGGGTATCGAGGATCTTCTGGTAGGCAACAAGATAAGCCTCATCTTCGGCGTCATCGGCCACGTTGAGCATGGCGGATTTGGCCGAGCGCTGCACGCTTATTGGCATATGGTCAATATAATCACGCACTGCAAAATTGGTAATGCCGTTACGGCCTGTCATGGCATATTCATGAATAACCGCTGTGGGGTCGTGAGCGATATTGTTTTCTGCCATCAGCGCCAGGGTGTGTTGTACTTTCTCGCTGTTGAGGTCCAAATCAACAAAGCGTTTCATGCCGGTAATCCTGAACAGAGTGCGGGTGTCTTCTTCCGGGCCCAGTACCCAGCCCAGCATAATCTGATTGATATGCGTTAGCTCATCATAACCTGCCTCAATCATCTGGTCAGCGCGGTAAAATGCCGGAACGTGGCCTGCTACCCGCATACCCAGCTGGTGGGCTTCAGCTGTCATGTCTTCAACCCAGTCACCGTTCATGGAATTATAGATTTTTATTTGCCAGTAGCCTTTTTCGGCATAGCTTCTAACCAGCTCCAGGGCCTTCTCTTTGGTGTCTGCCAGTTCTCCGGTGGCGGCGCTGAATTCGCTGACCCCTTCAATAAAGCCACTTTTGGTAATGGTTGGCCCAATCAGTACACCGCGATCGATTTTATCAATCAAATCCGATAATACGTCATCTTCGTTACCCATATCGCGAATGCCGGTGACCCCAGCCATTACGTTCATAATGGCCTGGTTATCGCCTACGTGCCCGTGCATATCGTAAAGACCGGCGACCAGAGTGCCCCCATCGCCTTCAATAAAAACTTCGTTGTTACCCGGGGCAGACTGGACCTCTTCAATGGCCGTGATGGTATCACCAGTGATCACCACCGATACCGGCTTGGTCAGACTCAGCGATTTGGGGTCAAAAATACGCACATCATTGATTCTTACCGGCTGTTCGTATTGGTGGGTTACGTTACTGGCAATGTCTTCATAACGTTGGGTATTGAGTGCAGTCGTGAGCTCTCGCAGGCGACTGTCTTCGCTCTCGAAACCCTCTCTTAACAGCGCAAAACGCGGCGACACAGTGCCAACGTATTGCTGTTCCTTATCAAGTAAAATGTAGCTGGGGTTAAGGTTAATGCCGCCAACGGCATACAGGGTTACCGGCAGCTCGGTGTCTTTACCTTGCAGGGTCAGTGACTCTTTAGCCGTTACCGTTACCTGGCCCGCCGGCAGAGCCGGGTAGGGCTCACCGCCCGCATCGAGGACGGTTTTAGCATAGGTGTAGAGCGCGTAAGGGCTGGGGTTCTGTGCAATATAAATGGGTTTGTTGCTGGCATCCGCTTCGCCACTGCCGGCGGCTGAGGTCCAGCTGGCCTGGCCGTCGCTCAACTGGTAGGTTTCATTCACCTGGTTACCGAATGTGGTTTTACCGGTGATTTTCCAGCTTATTGGCAGCCCGGCTTCCGACAATAACAGTGTTTCTTCACTGCTGGCGCCGCGGCCGTTATTGCTGAAGCTATAGCGGATATCAATCAGTGTGCCTGACTGGCTGATGGTCATATCGCCCACATCAGTACCGCCAAACAATACGTTGAATCTGGTGGTTTGTGCAGGCGTTGCCTGGCTCGGGGAATCGCCGGTATCGCTTGTCATCGGTGCTTCACCGCTGCACGCTGCCACACCAGTAAGTGCGAGTAACATAATCAGTTTTCGCATGTTTTATCCTTATTGTAATTATCTTTGCCAGTATGTCACAAAGCAGCCGTTCGCCTAATACTTAAAATTGCCCATAGTGCGTTCGAGCAGTGTATTGTTTGACTGCAGATCGGTAGTCAGTGCTTTTAACTCATCGGCAATCGATACCTGATGGGTTGCTGCATCCTGCACCGAAATGACATCCCTGGCGATTTGCTCTGAAGTGACCGATTGCTGCTCGGCGGCGGCAGACATTGCATTGGCCTGAATCTCCACATGCCCGGCACTTTCGCGCACGGTGTTGGCAGTGCGTTCACCGCTTTCGGTCAGATTCAGTGAAGTGCGGGCCGCTTCGGCACTTTGGCTGACCCCATTAATGACTTTGCTGCTGACCTGCGCCAGCGTGTCGAGTAGCGATGAAATTTTGTCAGAAGAGCTGCGACTGGCGGTGGCCAGTTGCCTCACTTCGTCGGCAACTACCGCAAACCCTCGTCCGTGTTCACCAGCCCGGGCAGCCTCTATGGCAGCATTAAGGGCAAGTAAATTGGTTTGGTCGGACAGGGTGTTAATGGTGTCGAGAATACCGCTAATTTCGCTGAGGTGTTCGCCCATCGTTTTTGCACTGCTCTCGACCACTTGCATTTGTTGTGTCAGGTTTTCAATGGAGGTTTTAATCGTATTGTTTGCCTGTGTGGCTTCATCGGCCAGTTTGTCGAGTGCCTGGCTCGACTCCAGTGTGTTAAAAGCAGACTGGGCAATTTCTTTACTGGTTTGAGTCATCTGCTCAATGGCAGTCGCTATACTCATGGCCCGATGCTGGGTTTGTTCCGACTCGGAATGAATAGTATCGGCAGATTCCGCCACACTGTCGCCCAAACGGGTGCTGGTGTTAACCGACTTTGCCAAACCGGTGATCAGGTCGCGAATGGCCAGCAAGGTTTGGTTAACGGCCTTAGAGATAACCCCCAGTTCGTTGTCGCTGTTAAGTTTAACATTAATGGTGAGGTCGCCACTGCGGGAAATCTCATTAAGCCTGTGAGTGAGCGTTGAAAGCTGGGAATTAAGCGTTTTTACCAGAGTGGTAACCAGCAGTATCACCACCAAGAACACGCCTCCAGTAACCGATACCAGTATGATAAGACTGGTGAGCTCTGCCTGGTACTCATTGTCTGCGCTGTCCTTCACTTGCAACCAGGTGGCATCCAACAGCCCTTTAACCTGACCAATCTGGGCCGTGGCCTGACCAAACCAGTCAGGGGCAGACGGTAATTGAGTAAAGTCCACCGGGTCTTTGACTAACGTCCGGTAAACCTTATCCATAAAAGCTTTTTGCGAGGAACCTGCCACCGCGTTAAACGCGGTTAACTCCTGCCCGATCAGCGCATTTTTTTGCACGGTAGTGAGGTATTCAATGCTGTCATGGTATTCGGCCAGGTCATCGGCTAAGCGCCCCGTAATACGCTGGCTGGCAAGCACGCCGTTAATTTTACCCCGCAATTGCCCGAGGCGTTCTTTTAGCCAGGCATAAGTCAAAGCATGAGCAACGGTATTGCTTACATCGCTGTTGGCAATGTTCAAAACCAGCGTATTGGCGGTATCCAGTGCCATTCGGTTGAGCTGGCTGTAGTAGGCGAAAGCTTTGCTGCCTTCGCGGTTATCTACTTGCTGGTGAATGGCATTTTTGTTGTCCAACATATTAAACAGGCTGGCTAGCTGATGCTGAACGTTAAGCGATGCCGGCCAGTCCTGCCTGGAAAGCTGGCGCAGTGTCTCTGCCGAGGCGCTGGCTTTTTGGCGTTGTGCGAGCACTTTTTCCCGGGCCTGTTCGCTGCCCGAACCCAAAAATCCTGCGGTTAGCCCGCGTTCAACGGCGTGATTATGGGCAATCTTTTCAACCGCATCGACCAGTTCAACAATTCGGGTTTCCAGTTCCGCCTGGTTTAACTGAGTCAGGCTTTTATTCACTGCGATGCCGGTCATGACCAGCATTAATCCGCCAATCAGGCCGATACACAGTAGCGTCAGGTGTACTATCGATAAACGCATCAATCCATTCATAGTTTGCTCGTTAGAATAACTCTGGACTACGCAACTCAGAAGTAACTGGGTTAACTAAGGCTTCAAACCTGTGTGTGAGGGGATATTATTCTTTGTTTCCCGCTGCTTGGACTAAAGTATAGTTAGAGTTTTATGTTTCGCGAGGATTTGCCGAAGCGCCAGGGGAAACGGGCCCGAAGGCCCGTAGTGGTGTGACTGTGTAGCTTAATTTAAACGGCTTGTTGCCAGTAAAGGTGAATGTTGGTGAGTGCGGCGACCTCATTTACATAGTGTTTCACCGGCTCGGGCCACGTTAAACCTTTTACCATGGTCAGGTTTCGCAGGAACGGGAAAATAAGCACATCGTCCATACCTAGCCTGGTTGTTGCCGGTAACGGCGGTAGCTTGCTGAGCATGTCATTGACCCGGTCTATGGCCTGCTCTGAGCACTCCATGGCTTCAGCAAAAGTCATGGCAATCACTTTTTCTTTTTTAGCCTGAAAATACGCACGGGCCGAAGCGGTTTTGAACTCAGGTTGTTCTATGCGGACATTGCGGGGGAACAGCAAAGCATTCATGTCGCTACTGTATTCGCTCAGCAGCGTAGTGACTTCATCGGCCTGATGGCTGGCCTGCAGTTGTTTATCTGGCGGCGCCAGCGATAAAATTTTGTCAACAATATCGAGGCTCTCGCCCATTGCACTGCCATCGTCGAGTTGCAGAATTGGCACCATTTTTTTACCAATCAGCTGGTGGCAGGTTGCATCGTCATCGTTGAGCAGTAGTACCTTCTTGTGGGGAACACCGGTATAGTTGGCAATCATGTCGGCGCGAACACAAAACGGGCAGTGTAAATATTGATACAGGGTGATCATCGACGCACTCCTTTTGGCTTGATTTGTTGGTAGACTATAGCGTATTCACCCCGGGTATTTCATAACACAAAGATAATAAGTTATTCATTTCATGACCTTAACACCTGACATCCTAATGGCCTTTGTCGCCGCCACGCTGATCATCAGTTTATCGCCCGGCCCGTCCAATCTGTATATCCTGGCCTGTACGTTGGGTTCAGGCAGAGCAGGGGGAACCGCTGCAGCGTTGGGAATGGCGGTAGGTTCATTCAGTTATGCTATTGCCACGGCGTTTGGGCTGGCTGCGGTGATTGCTTATGTACCTGTGGTGTTTACCGTGGTGAAGGTGCTGGGCGCGCTTTATCTGATTTATCTTGGGGTGACGGCGCTGCGCTTTGCCAGCGCCCCGCATCTGCGTAAGCCGGTGCAGGCTTCTACCCGGCGAATTGTATCAAGAAGCCTGCTGGTGGAACTGAGTAACCCTAAAACCGCGCTGTTTTTTATTGCATTTTTGCCGCAGTTTACGCACGCGACCGGCGACGTGCTGATTACCGACCTGCTGGTCCTGGGGCTATTGTTCAGTGCTATTGCCCTGTGCTGTGATTTGCTGGTGGTGCAACTGTCCCATCAGCTGGGGCGCTGGATGGCAAAAAATCCCCGGATCGCTGTTCGTCAGGAACAATTGGTCGGACTGATTTTCCTGGGGCTGGGTGCCACACTGCTGCTCGATTTAGGCCAGACCGCAACGGTTTAGCCCGCTGGCCCTCATCAGCCACCTTCTACTTCGTCGAATAACGCTGCAATTTGCTTAGTGACTTTATGGCTGGGCATTAAAAAGGGCAGTGGCGTGCGGTGTGAGTGTGACTCTTTTACTTTTACCGAACTGCTTAGCCGGGTTTCGAATAAAGGCAGGCCCTTTTCCTGTAACTCGCCAATCAGCGTTGCAGGCAGCTTAGCCTGCGCATTGTACTGGTTTATCACTACGCCGGATAACGCCAGTGACTGATTGTGGTCTTCCTTAATCTCCATCACATTTTCCAGCAAGCGCTCAATGGCCTGAGCAGAAAAGTGATCGCAGTCAAAGGGGACCAGAAACTCATCCGCTGCAATCAGTGCTGCTTTGGAATAAAAATTAAAGTTGGGGGGCGTGTCGATATAAATGCGGTCAAACTCTTCGCTCAGTGCTTCCAGCGTTTCCCGCAACTTGAACATTTTATAGCGAGATTCCAGTTCCCGTTCGATGGTTGCGAGGGCGGGATCGGCCGGCAACACATAAAGGTTTTCAAACGCGGTTTCCTGCACAAATGCGGTGGGCGGCTGAGGCTTGGAAAACCAACCGACGATTTGTTTAAACATATCGGCTACGGTAAGCGTGTCCTCGTTGATATCGATGCCTGCGTAATGGGTACTGTTACCCTGAGCATCCAAATCGACCAGTAGGGTTTTATATCCTCTTAAGGCACTTTCTGCTGCGAGATTGGTGCTGATGGTAGATTTACCAACACCGCCCTTTTGATTGAATACCACCCGTTTCATGTGACTCCTTTTATTTCCTCGCCGGTCGATAGGTTGAGGACTTGCTGTATAAATAATCGACGCATTCAGCATAAGTTATCCCTGCCGAAAAGTAACGGATTAAAGTGTTTAAAAAATGTTAAATTAATGTGAAATAGGCTAAGCTTAACAGAGCCATTTTTAATGGAGCGGCCTGCCTATGAAAGTTCATACAGTGGTTGTCTTACTCAGCAGCTTCATATTGCTTGGCGGATGCGCCAGTACCGAATCCAGCACCGGTAACTATTTACACCCGGTCTATGCCGACGCATTTCCTGCCGCCAGGTCAGTAAAGCTTGAGTCGCCAGCCCAAATACTGACGTTGCCTGAAGAGGCCAAACGGTTTTTAAATAAAATCAAAGTGACGGCTGAACAAAAGCAAACAACGCCTCTAGATGAACTGATAGACAGCCTGTTTGCCGAGCAGCAGCTTGGCCTAAGCTATTTCAGCGATGCTAATTCTACCGTCGCAGAGACTTTCAGAAACCGCCAGGCTAATTGTTTATCACTGACCCTCATGACTTACGCACTGGCCCGCGGGCTTGGACTCGATGCCAGTCTGCAGGATGTGTTTATTCCCGAATACTGGTCGCGCAAGCAAGGGTTTAGCCTGCTCAACGGCCACGTTAATGTACTCCTCACCGACACGCGGGATCCGTTCGCTACGCCAAGACTTGTTGACTTTGATGCCCGCATGCAGGGCCAACAATTTAAATCTGAAACCATGTCAGTAAACCGTGCGCTGTCGATGTTTTACAACAACAAGGGTGCCAATGCATTGGTATATGGCAATTATCCGGTGGCATTCCGATATCTCAGCGCGGCTCTGAAGCAGGACGATCAATTTACCGCGGCGTGGATAAATCTGGGGGTACTGTATCGGTTTGCTGAGCATTATCGTTACGCCGAAGAGGCCTATCAGAAAGTACTTCAGCTCGACGCACAGAACCTGACAGCCAGAGAAAACCTGGCAATTTTGTTTCGTCTGACCGGCCGGGATTCTATGGCCAATGAGCTGGCCAAAGAAGTACATCAACTGAGGGTAGCTAACCCTTATTACCATCTGATCCGCGGTGATGAGGCCTTTGAAGAGGGTGACTTTAATTTGGCTCACACCTACTACCGCAGGGCTTACCGGTTGGACAGAACGAATCATTTGATCCTGTTTGCACTGGGCAAGACAGCGCTGGCGACAGGCGAAACTGACGATGCGCAAGCTTTTCTGGAACGCGCTATTAAGCGCGCAGAGATACCGGCTGACAGACAACGTTACTCTGCCAAGCTGGCTATAATGAGTCATGATTATGAGGAACAGCTGTAATGAAGTTATCCCTGTTATTCGCTGCTTTGGGGATAGGTTGTTGTGCATTGGTGAACGCCAGTGAGCCGGTATGGATGCAGGATCTTAATGTCCTGGCCGACGATATGATGGAAGGTCGTGAAGTGGGTAGCAAAGGCTCAAAGCGTAGCCGTGAATACCTTATACAGCGCTATGCCGAAATAGGTATTGAACCACTGCCAACACTCAATTCCTATGGTCAGCCTTTTTCGGCAGTTCGCAAAAATAAGCCATTGGCCGGCACCAATGTGGTTGGTCAGCTTGAAGGTGCTCTGGATCGTTATATTGTTGTAAGTGCACACTACGACCATATAGGTCGTAAGGGAAGGCGTATATTTAACGGAGCAGATGATAACGCAAGTGGCGTGGCGGCTATGTTGTATCTTGCCGCGCAAAGTCAGCAACGCGCGCGGCAGTGTCACCAGGTATTTTTAGCGTCAGATGCTGAAGAGCATGGCCTGCTTGGCGCCAGGGCCTTTGTGGCGTCGGATGTGGTGGCGACTAAGTCGATTTTTGTAAACCTCAACCTCGACATGCTCTCGCAACCGGGGGGTCGCAAAGAGGTACTGGTGAGTGGTAATCTTAGCCATCCGGCGTTTAACAGTCTGATCAAGGATATCGAACTGGCCAGCAGCATGCCCATGATAGCCACCGATGAAAAACGTCGCGTCGGCCGCTACCCAAGTCTGGCCGACCGTCGTAAGGTGAGCGACCACGCTGCATTTGCAGAACAGGGGATCCCTTTTTTGTTTCTGGGTGTAGGCAGGCATAACTACTATCACACGCCAAGGGATACCACCTCCAGGGTAAATCAATCGTTCTATGGCGAAACGGTTGCTATTGCCTGGCAATACCTGCAAAAGCTCGATGACTTGTGCGGTGCAACAACCGGGCGGCCATAAAAAAGCGGAGCTATGCTCCGCTGATTATTTCTTTCAGGCCGTTAGATTACGCCCAGTTCACGCAGGCGCTCCTGTAAATACGCCTCGGCGGTATAACGATCTGACAGTTTAACGTCCGGACGCGGGTGCAGGAACAACGGCAGCGATATTCGGGATTTGGTCATATCTGCACCGTCCGGGTTAATTACCCGGTGGATGGTCGATGGATAGTAGCCACCACTGGCTTCCTGCAGCATGTCGCCAATATTCACAATGAGCGTACCAAAGTCACAGGGCACATCCATCCATGAACCGTCTTTACGTTGCACCTGTAAGCCCGGCTCATTAGCTGCTGGTAGTACGGTTAGCAGATTGATATCGCCATGGGCAGCGGCGCGAATGGCGTCAGGTTCTTCGTTACCGTCCAGCGGTGGGTAGTGCAGTACCCGTAGCAGGGTTTGTTCACTGCCGTCTATCATTTGCGGCAACGGCTCGTTAAAGTTCGCTTTGACGTCTTCAGGCGCGTTATCTTCTACCCAGTGCAGCAGTTCGGCAGCCAGGCTGGTGGTTTTCGCATAGTAATCGGCTAGCTGCTCTTTCAGCGCTGGCGGGCACATTCCCCAGGGGTAATAATGGTAATACTCTTTAATGTCTTTTTTCTTAAAGCCTTTGGCGACTTCTGATACCGCTTTAGAAAAATAGCCGTCCTGAGTGCCTTTATTGTAGGTGTAATCGAACTTTTCTTCGCTGTCGAAGAAGGCTTGCCAGGCGGTATAGATATCTTCTACCAGTTGTTTCTGAATAGGATGATTTTTTAATACGCCAAAGCCGGTTTCATGTAATGATTTGGCGAATAACTCGGCAGCGTTTTCTGCCTGATAATCTACGGCAACTAAGTTCATGAGGGTTTCCTGTCGTTCTAATTTTACAAATTATAATGTGGCTTTAAGGCGCTGCACATCCCCGCGGCTTGATGCATATCAAGCCGGGTGGATTGCGGCTTCTTTTTTAACCCAGGGTTAAGTAGAAGCCGGCCAGGGCTGCACTCATCAGGTTAGACAGTGTGGCAGCAAAAACAGCTTTCAGGCCCAACTGGGCGATTTCTTTGCGTCGGGTCGGCGCCATAGCCCCTATTCCACCCATCAGAATGGCAATCGATGAGAGGTTGGCAAAGCCACACAGGGCAAAAGTAATGATAGCCTGACTGATGGGCGACAGTTCTGGCTGCGCCGCAATGAAGTCGAGATAGGCAATAAATTCGTTCACCACAATTTTCTGGCCAATAAAACTGCCCGCGATTTGCGCTTCCGACCAGGGGACACCCAGCGTCCAGGCCAGTGGTTGCAGTAAGAAGCCAAGAATTTCCTGAATGGTGAGGTTGTCAAAACCAAACAGGCTGCCGCCCCAGCCAATAATGCCATTGAGCATGGCGATTAAAGCAACAAAAGCCAGTAACATCGCGCCCACGTTCAGCGCTAGCTGTAACCCCGAAGCTGCGCCACTGGCCGCCGCGTCAAATACGTTAGCGTAGTGGGTTTTCTCTTCTTCGGTTTTTTCCAGCTCGTTGTGCGGCTCTGACGTTTCAGGCTGCATGATTTTAGCCATCAGCAGGCCACCCGGCGCTGCCATAAAGCTGGCTGCCAGCAAATACTTAAGCTCAACACCCATACCGGCATAGCCCGCCATCACCGAGCCGGCAATGGAGGCCAGGCCGCCGACCATAATGGCGAACAATTCGGAGCGGGTCATATTGGGAATAAACGGACGCACCACTAACGGGGCTTCTGTCTGGCCAACAAAAATATTCGCGGCTGCCGACATCGATTCCGGACGGCTGGTTTTAAGCGCTTTTTCCAGCAACCCGCCAATCAGGCGAATAATGATGTTCATCACTTTTAAATGATAAAGCACGGCAATCAGTGACGAGAAAAAGATGATTACGGGTAATACGTTAAAGGCGAAAATGAAGCCGAGTGACTTGTCGCCAATCGGACCAAACACAAAATCGATACCGGCCTGGCTGTAGTCGATAATGTTCTGCACAAATTCAGTAGCCTTTAGCAGTAACTGAATACCCGGTTCAAAATAAAGGATAAACGCGCCCACAGCGGCCTGGATGGCAAAAGCACCCCCAACGGTGCGCCAGTTTATGGAACGTCGGTTACTTGATAAAGCAAATGCAATACATAACAGCAGGGCGACGCCCAGTAAACTTATCATTGGGTAATCCTTTACTTAATAGCTTGTTGTATATGTGATTTTATTACGTCTAGTGCAATTTGATTTTTGCCACCCTGGGTTACCACTACATCGGCGGTAAAACGACTGGGTTCAATAAACTGATGGTACATTGGCTTAACCGTTTTCTCATACTGCTTTGCCACTGAGTCCATGGTTCGTCCGCGCTCTTTAACGTCGCGCATCATGCGGCGCATGAGGCAGATATCCAATGGTGTGTCGATGAAGATTTTAACATCGTATAAAGGCAGTAATTCCACTCTGGCGAGCAGCATAATACCTTCCAGGATTACTACCGGCGCTGGTTGTAAGCGCTCAGTTTTGGGGAGCCGTGTGTGGGTTTTAAAGCAGTAATGCGGGTAATCAATGGGCTCACCGTTACGCAGTGCACCCAAATGTGCTTTCAATAATTCATGTTCAAAAGCGTTGGGATGGTCGTAGTTGTTTTTCTCACGAGCTTCCATGGGCAAGTGGTCCTGCGCGCGGTAATAATGGTCCTCGCGGAGGATTTGCACCGGTCGGCCTTGCTCAGAAAAAGCATTTATCAGGTTCTCGGTGAACAACGATTTACCAGAGCCCGAAGCTCCGGAGATAGCAATAATCAGGGGTGTTTGCATAGTGGGAAAAACGTATTTTTAGTTATAGCAAAGATACGCAAATGCACCGTGCGAATCAATCCCACAGTATTGGCTTTAAATCAGATAGCGCCTTTCGGGTGTGTTTTGACATCCCGGCAAATGGTGAGTCTTTGCATTATAATGCTGACCATTTGTTCAGGTTACCATTGTTTTTCCAGCTTGCAAACTGTCTGTCATCAGGGCTTAACAACTATTGTGTACAGGCCTGATTACAAACTGGCCTATTCACCAATAATGTGGATGTCGCTAAGGTGCAGGATGGGTAGCGCATAGGAATGTTGTTTGGAGCGGGATCCCTCACCTTGTGCGCGGGGTGGGTAATAACGGGCCTTCTCTTCACTGAAGCCGGCAAACACCTCATCCAGTGCGGCGCGAATTTCGCTCAGGGTCTTGTCCAGGTTGGCATTGAAATCCGGACGTTTTCGTTTGGTATGCCCCAGTTCCATAAGGCGGCTAAATACCTTGCTGGCCAGGTGGGTCAGTTCAGGCGGAATATCTTTATGGTGCAATAACACGGAATTGGGGTTCTCGATACAGTAATGAAGCAGCGCGGTGTAGAAACACAGGGGCTTATTCTGCAATTGCACAGTGACATCATTTACCCCGTTACCCAGCGTTTTTTCATTAAGATTAACGGTTAATTTGGGGGTAAGTTTCACAATAGGAAGGGGTTGCGCCAGTGTTGCGGCTTTAACTGCCCTGCGCTGACTTGCCCTGACTTTGACAAAAGCCGGCGATATCAGCAACGCGGCGATTAAGGCTAAGGGGCTGAATGCCAGGTAGTGATAGAGTGGTTTGGTTGCCAGTTGCACATTGACGGTTTGCTCGGAGTTTTCCAGTATTAGTTGGGTTAAACGGGCATTTTCAGGCTGGCCTGCTGTGTTGGCCGTTACCGACTGCAGTGACACCAGCCAAACTCCGGTTTGTTGTTCGCTGAGAATAGTATTAATGCGCTTAAGGTAGCCTTTGAGGGTATCCTGATTCGGCGGCGTTCTCAGAGTTTGGTTTCCAACATCTAAAAACTGCAGGTCGAGACTGATCCGGGCTTTTATTTTGTCGATGGCTTCGTGCTCGGCATATAAACGGGCACTACTTTGCCCTATGATGGCACCGAGTTGAAACAAAACAAACAGCATCAGCGTTATGATGCCGCCCTTTAACCAGTCACCGGGTGCAATATCATAGGTTTTCATTTGATTTACACTCATTGATTAGCACCACGTCGCGGTAATACTTGCGCGGATGGTTATTGGAAATCTCAGTAATGACCTGCTGAATAGCACAGCGTAAATCCGTGTTGTTATCCTGCATCTTTAAATACCAGCGCATACCGGGAACGCTGTTTTCCAGTGAAGTGATGTAACTCCTGGACAGTATTTGTTCATCGGCTTTACCCCAGTAACTGGAGATAATGTCTACTTCGCCTGCCATCAGGGCGCGACGCAGCTCCTGATGAGAGTTGTAATAGTAGAGCTTGATATTGGAGTCATTCAGGCCAAGGCGTTGTAATACCGTTTTAGGTACTATGTGCCCGGAGCGGCTGCTGGGATAATCGAGTATTCCTATCCGCTTGCCCAGCAGGTATTCTTTACTGAGTGCTGGTTTCTCCCGCAGGGCAATAAAGTAGGCGCTGTAATCCGGGTGTGCGGCAATGCTGTCGTAATGGTAAATGCGGTCTGCCCCGAAAGCGTCTACTACATTACTTTTAACCAGGGTTAACTCCGGCACCCCATGGTTCACAAAGCGAAAGGTATCAAAGTCATTGCGACCAATGATAACCTGTACATCACCAAACTGACGTTGCACTACATTATTGGCACACAGCAGCGGCAGAGCTTTCTCGGCGATGGATTGTTCGGTAAGGTAAACTACGAATTCCTTACGGTTTTGCGATAGCGGCGCATCACATCTTAATTTGCTGGTTGTTTGCGGCGAGATGTCATCGATTTTCTGGCTGTTTTGCACATAGCCAAGCGCGCCGCTAAAAATAAAAATAGCAGCGACAATCAGCCATCGTGTTGTCGAATTCAGTCGTAAACGGTGCAAAGTGTTCTAGAGTTAGTTTTACTTATTTGTCCAATTTGAACAGTTAAACTTATTTAATGCAATAAGTAAGTTTATTTTGAATGTGTAAATTATTGAAAATTAAGTTTATTCATTGAGTAACTTTGAATTTGCTTAAACGCTGTTTATTCTTTGTGAATGTGCGAAGAATATAGCTGGGCTTGTGAGCAGGGCCGAGAGTTCTGATAATTTAGGTAAATAACTGACCGTTCGTTCAGGAAAACATAAAAATAATAAGCGTTGTCAACTTTTTAAGTAGTTCAACCAAAGCGAACTTGTCATATTGCTGAAACAATAATAATGAACAATCTCGGCCCGATTTACGCTGTTTTATAGAAACGGAACTGTCACCAATAACGGCTATGGTGACCGGACATAAAAATTGCCTTTACTGCCGGAAGCAACAGGTTGCTGTTATACCTCTTGTTAACGGGGGTAATACAAACGCCTTATGAAAATAAATGGGAAACACACTAATGATGACAAAATCGAAGCTTAATCGCGTAGCGATTGCGGTAGCGATGTCTGTTGGTCTGTCTACTGCCGCTATGGCACAGCAGACATCTTCAGAAATCACTGGTCGCGTAGTTGGTCCACAGGGCGCACCTGCAGCGGGTACAGTAATTACTGTTAAGCACGTTCCAACCGGAAGTATTAAAACAGTCACCGCTAACGCAAACGGTCAGTTTAACCTGTCTGGTCTGCGTGTTGGTGGTCCATACGAAATTGTAATGGATTCTGACACTTTCGAAGATGCAACTATTTCAGATGTTTACCTGTCTCTGGACAGTGGTTTAAACCTGAACAACTTTGCACTGGGTGCACAAGCTGACGTTGAGCGTATCGAAGTAACTGCTTCACAAATTGCTTCTATTGCTTTTGGCCAGAAAGGTCCTTCTTCAAACTTCAGTCTTGAAGACCTGCAAAACGCACCAGCTATCAACCGTGACATTAAAGACCTGGTTCGTGCCGACCCACGTGTTTATATCGACGAAACTTTCTCAGACGGCATTCAGTGTGCCGGTGCATCACCACGTTTCAACAGCTTAACGCTGGACGGTATGCGTCTGAACGATAACTTCGGTCTTAACTCTAACGGTTACCCAACTGAAAGCATTCCTTTCTCATACGATGCGATTGAGCAGGTTGCTGTTGAATTAGCACCTTTCGACGTAGAGTACGGCGGTTTTACAGCGTGTAACATCAACGCGGTAACCAAGTCTGGTACTAACGAAGTTCACGGTTCTGCTTTCTACGATTTCACTTCTGACTCGTTTAAAGGCGATTCAATCGAAGGTAACGACATCGACAACGGTAACTACACTGAAAAACGTTATGGTTTCACTGTAGGTCTGCCTCTGATCAGCGACAAGCTGTTCTTATTCGGTGCTTATGAGAAGAAAGAAGGTGTGCGTCTTCATGAGTATGCAGGCCTGTCTCGCGCAAGTGCAGAAGAAATTGCTGAAATTACCGAAATCTCTCAAACAATTTACGGATACGATCCAGGCGGTTTCAAAGGTTCTTCTCCTGTTGAAGACGAGAAGTTACTGATTAAATTAGACTGGAACATCAACGAAGATCACCGTGCAGCGTTCACTTACAACTGGAACGATGGCTTCAATATTTCTGAATCAGATACCGGTACATCACGTCTGTCTTACGACGGTCACTTCTATGAGCGTGGTGCAGAAATCGAAACTATTACAGCTTCTGTTTACTCAGACTGGACTTCAGATTTCTCAACCGAACTGCGTATTGGTAAGACTAAACTGGATAACCGTCAGATCTCTGTCGATGCGGGAACTGGTTTCAGTGAAATGCAAATTAACCTGGGTGACACCGTTGTTTACCTTGGCCCGGATGATTCTCGTCAATCAAATGACCTGAACTGGGATAACACAACCTTTAAACTGGCAGGTACTTATCTGTTAGGCGATCATACCATCACTGCTGGTGTTGAGTACGAAGACTTAGATGTGTTCAACCTGTTCGTGCAGCAATCACGCGGTGAATATCGCTTTAACTCAATCGATGATTTCCGTAACGGTCTTGCTGGCCGCATTTTCTATAATAATGCTGCTGGTACCAACGATCCGAATGACATTGCAGCAAGCTTTAGCTTTGCCACTACGACGTTCTACTTACAGGACGACTGGTATGTTAATGACGATCTGACTTTACTGTTTGGTTTACGTTATGACAAATGGTCTTCTGACGATCGTCCTCGTTACAACGAAGCGTTTGAAACCGAGTATGCGGACTACAACAATGGTCAGGGCCTGTCTAACACCGGTAACTTAGATGGTATTGACCTGTGGCAGCCGCGTGTAGGTTTTAACTACGTGTTGACTGACGATATGGAACTGCACGGTGGTTTCGGTCTGTACTCTGGTGGTAACCCGAACGTTTGGGTATCTAATGCCTACTCCAATGACGGTGTGATCCAGGTTGCGACTACCGTTGCCCCTTGGCAGCAGGATGTTGACTTCGGTGGTTTGCCAGTTGACTTGTTTAACACCCCATTAGTAAATGGTGCGTCGCCAGGTTATGGTATTCCACAAGCTCTGTACGATTTCGTTGAAGATGCTCCAACTAACGGTTCTGCTAACAATGTGGTAGCTGTTGATCCTAACTTTGAAGTACCTACTGAGTGGAAATATGCTTTAGGTTTAACTTACCTGGCACCTGGTGACTACCTGGTACAAGCTGACATTCTTTATACTGATAAGAAAGACGCTGCCACTTATATTGAGCCTTCACGTGAAATTATCGGTTACGGCCCCGATGGTCGTCCTCGTTACGATGGTTCTAACAGCACCTTCCTGTTAACTAACGTTGACGGTGATTCAGGTGATGCAACGACTCTGTCACTGGCAGTGTCTAAAGAGTACGACTTCGGGTTAGACGTAAGTGTTGCTTATGCCTATAACGACTCTACAGACGTTAACCCAATGACCAGCTCAGTTGCTTACTCTAACTTTGTTAACTTTGCGACCAGCGATCCAAACAATCCTGGTGCCTATACCTCTAACTATAACATTCCGCACCGTTTCACACTGCGCGTAGGTTATAAGCATGAATTTATCGACGGCTATACAACGCGTTTCAACGTGTTTGCTTCAGCTAACGAAGGTCGTGGCATGAGTTATACCTTTGGTGAGGACATCGACGGATACTATGGCGATGACAATACAGGTGGCGGTCGCCAGTTACTGTACGTTCCAACTGTTGACGATGCTAGCGTAGTTTATGGTCCTGATTTCGACCTGGATGCGTTCAATGCATTCGTTTCATCTGAAGGCCTGGGCCGCGGCAAGATTGCGTCTCGTAACGGTACTAACGGCGATTGGTGGACTAAAGTTGACGTTCGTGTAAGCCAGGAACTGCCTGCGTTTGCTGAAGGTCACCGTGCATCAGCATTCTTCGTTATCGAAAACCTGGGTAACCTGTTAAACGATGACTGGGGTGTACTGAAACAAGGTAACTTCGTTTCTGAGTCAGTTGTTGAAGCTAGCGTAAATGAAGACGGTCAGTACGTTTACGAGGAGTTCCTGGGTGCCGACCAACGTGACAGTTGGTCAAGTTCTGCATCATTGTGGGAAGTTCGTGTAGGTGTAAGCTACCGCTTCTAAGCAGTCACTGCTAATCATTAAAAAACCCCGCTGATGCGGGGTTTTTTGTTTTCAGCGCTGTAATAAACATAAGCTTTAGCAATAGGACGATGTTTATACGTTGTCGAATAAGTCCTCTACGCGCTGGCGCAGATTTTCAATTTTGGTGACATCGGCCGGCGCAATAAAAATAGTGTCGTCACCGGCAATGGTGCCCAGCACGCCATCTTTTTTACTTAATGAGTCCAGTAAACGGGCAATAAGCTGCGCAGCCCCCGGGCTGGTGCGAATTATCACCATCACATTATTATGCACAATATCCAGCACTAGCTGCTTGAGTGGGCTTTTCGCCGTAGGCATACCCAGTTCCGGCGGCAGGCAGTAAACCATATCACCACGGGCATTACGGGTACGAACCGCGCCAAACTTACTCAGCATACGTGATATTTTACTCTGACTAATATTGTTGAAGCCCTGGTTTTTCAGCCCGTCAACAATTTCTCCCTGGGAGCCGTAACTCTCAGCCTTAAGAATGTCTTTGAATGCCCGGATGAGCTCTTCCTGCTTCTGATTTGCCATTTAGTTCCTGACGTTTATTCGTAATTTTATGATGTTGGCCGCGCGGGTTATACATTAATCGCTAATCGATTCGGCTAACCTGCCGGCTTGGTGTATACTCTAACCCGCGAAAGGCTCAGGGCCGGGATAGTTCCCACCGCCTAACGGTTTTCAAAACCAGTTATTGTGCCCTAATTTGCATGAAAAAGCAACATTAATGCATAACTATGCACTTATATTGAATATAACCCGATAAATCGCCCATTCGCCCGTCATAAGACTAATAGGTGATTGAGTTTAAGGCTGACATCCTTTAATGTGTTCGGCCGTTATTAAACGTGATTCTTTCCATGAGGAGAAATGGTATGAAAGTAGCCGTGTTAGGTGCTGCCGGTGGTATTGGTCAGGCGCTGTCACTGTTGTTAAAAACACAACTGCCAGCAGGTTCTGAGTTAGCTTTGTATGATGTTGCGCCAGTTGTTCCTGGTGTAGCGGTAGATTTAAGCCACATCCCCACTGCAGTTAAAGTTACCGGTCACGGTAAAGACGACCTGGCAGAAGCTTTAACGGGTTGTGACGTAGTATTAATTCCAGCAGGTGTACCTCGTAAGCCTGGTATGGACCGTTCAGACCTGTTTAACATCAATGCGGGTATCGTCAAAAATCTGGTAGAAGGCATTGCCGATAACTGTCCTTCTGCTTGTACTTGTATCATCACTAACCCGGTTAACACCACAGTTGCTATCGCTGCTGAAACACTGAAAGCAAAAGGCGTTTACGATAAGAACAAACTGTTCGGTGTAACGACTCTGGACGTAATCCGTGCAGAAACCTTCGTTGCTGAACTGAAAGACCTGGATCCAGCCAGCACTCACGTGCCGGTTATTGGCGGTCACTCAGGTACCACTATTCTGCCTCTGCTGTCTCAGGTCGAAGGCGTAGACTTCTCAGACGACGAAGTAGCTTCTCTGACTACTCGTATCCAGAATGCGGGTACTGAAGTAGTTGAAGCTAAAGCTGGCGGCGGTTCTGCTACACTGTCTATGGGTCAGGCGGCTGCACGCTTCTGTCTGTCTCTGGTTGCAGCTATGCAAGGCGACAACGTAGTTGAGTATACCTATGTACAAACTGATGACAGCGACGACGCTGCGTTCTTCTCGCACCCTGTACGTTTAGGTCCAAACGGTGTTGAAGAAATTCTGTCTTACGGCGAACTGAGTGCTTTCGAACAGAAAGCTAAAGAAGATATGCTGGAAGGCCTGCGTGGCGACATCAAACTGGGTGTTGACTTCGTAAACGGTTAATTCCGTTACCACATACCTGATAAAAACCGGCCAAATGGCCGGTTTTTTTATGTCGTGCGCCGGGCATGGCGCGTGGTGTTTCGACACCGTTT
>OJDQ01000394.1_pt1 | contig 20171 bp, 21 predicted proteins | sample 1592851 | NCBI WGS metagenome assembly OJDQ01 (sample SAMN05416774, study PRJEB24817) | seawater metagenome | isolation source: Sea water | place: Canada:Atlantic | collected 2013-07 | reverse complement strand
CTACACCTCTCTATTCGTCGGCAGCGTCAGATGTGTATAAGAGACAGTCTCTAAATAGCCTACAAAATCCGCTGAACTTTGGCTATAATTACCACCCATTTTTTGAGCTGTGATTGTGATATACATAGTTCAAATATTTAAAGCTGATTATTCGGATCTTGCTTTTCGCGAAAGCGGACTTCCCTCTTTTTTTCGGCATATTTCTTTTCTACAATCAGCGGTTTTTTGGTCGGTTCTTCTGTCTCAAAAAGAGATTGAATCATCGCCACCGTAGGTTTGGTTTGAGTCTTTTCGACATCCCGCATAATGGCAATAACCGCATTGATTCTTTTGAGAAGTTTGGCTTCAATGGTTCGCCCTGTTGGACCTAATTTTTCCTTTGGCGAAATTTCATTGTAGAAGAAAAAATCGAGCATTGTGGACATTGCCTCGGTGTGCGATTTGAAGTAAGTACGTGAGAATGTTTGGAAGCGTTTTGCAGTTTCTTTTTTAAATCTAATTCCAGTAAATGAGTCCATATTTCGCCGATTTGTCGCAAAATCTTCCCTAAAAATGGGCGTTTTCAGCCCGTTTGTCGCAAATCGCTGATTGTTAAGAAATTAGAATATAATTAATTGTCTGATTATCAGTTAATTAAAAACGAAAAGGAATCCGTAACATCGCGCAGCGTGTTACCCTCTTGCTATTCCTTTTCGTCACGCGCAAGCGTGACAAAAATCCATACAATCCGGCTAAAGAGCCGATTGCCATTTTCAAGGAAAATGATTTTCCGTTATGTTATTTTTCGATGTGCAAGGGTATCGGCGAAAGTCGAAAATTGGGATAACCTTACTTTAATTTGTGTGCTGAATTTCAGCATTGTAAAGATACATTTTTTTTCTTGATATGATATTAATAAAAAAACAAAACACCTCTTAAATTTCAGAGGTGCTGACTAATTAAGTTTGGAAATTCATATGTTGAAAACATATTTATACGAATATAAATTCCGAAGTGCTTCTTCTTCAATCATCGTTTCAAAACAAGTATGATTTTCATTTACGTATTTGCGAATAGCTTCGCCAAATTTTCGTTTCACATCTTCTTTGGACGTTTCCAAAAGTCGGTTCTGAGTCTCTTCACTCAAATCTGTAAAATTGAGATATACCATAGCTTCCTACTTTACAATATTCCATTATCCGAAAAACTATAATAATTCCCATCTGGAATTAGTATCAAGTGGTCAAGAAGTTTTATATCGAACAGTTTCGATGCGTTCTTAATCTTATTCGTCAACCGCTTGTCTGCTTCACTTGGCATTAACTTGCCACTTGGATGATTATGCGTTAGTATGATGCCTACAGATAGAGATTTTAGAATGACTGCAAATAAAATTCTTACGTCAACTAAGGTGCCAGTGATTCCACCTTGAGAAATTTGGTACACGCCTTTTACATTGTTGCTGTTGTTTAATAATACAACCTTAAAAGTTTCTTGTAATGCGATTGTATCTTTATCCCAACCTTCAAAAAGTAGTTCAGCCGCATCTTGAGAATTGGAAATTTTTTGCCACGAAGAGGACTTTAAATCTCCTTTGTAACTAATTTTTATTTCATTAACTTGTGCTTTCATTGTACATTTTTTTTAAAGTGTGAATAATGAAAAAGAGGGCGCATCTTTCGACGGTTACGCCCTCTTTCATTTCTGTGATTACTTGTCGTCTTTGCTTCCAAGTAATAGGATTTCATCGGCAACAACTTCCGTAACATAGCGTTGTTCGTTATCATCAGTTGTGTAGCTTCGGGTTTTTAGCTTTCCCGATATTCCAACTTCTTTTCCTTTAGCAACATACTCCTCTACAATTTCAGCAGTCTTGCCCCAGGCTACAATTGTATGCCAATTCGTATCTGTTTGCTTTTCGCCTTTGCTGTCTTTGTAATACTCATTTGTGGCTAATGAAAAACGGGCTACTTTCTTTCCGCTTTCAAGGTTCGTAATGGTTGGTTCTTGTCCAACGTTTCCAATCAACTGTACGTGATTTCTAATAGTACTCATAATAAAATATTTAAGTGATTTATATTTCCCCTATTGATTTAAAACAGATTAAATTTTAAGGGGTGTTTGTTCTTTTCTTCTGTTCACCGCACAATGGATAGAGTGGGTTTTGTCAAGACTTTTAGGGTAAAATCAGGTGTGTTTGCGACGTAGTAAAATCCTTGGATTTTCAAGGAAGTAGAAGCCTTATTTTTCACTAAAACTCGTATAGTCTTGACAAGTTCCATAAGGGCATTAGCAATTCTTTAAACGCAGTTGCGTTTGAGCGTACCGACAGTTAAGCGAAATAAGTAGCTGGGTTTAATCTAGAGTTGGTTATGTCGTGCCTGTTTTTCGCTGTACCGAAAAACAACAAAGGCTTTATCCATTATAAACCCCTTAAAATGTGCAAGGCAGCAGTTTGGTTTTTAGGGATTTTAGAGTGAAGGCTCAAGAAGACCGCGCCGAAAATCCTGTTAAGAAAACCGAAGTGATGGCTTTCCGATGAGAAAAGCGGACTCTATTCACAATTTTGGCTCGGGAATGAAGTGTCCCTTCCCAGAGCAGCGGGAAGGGTTAACGGAATGGAAAGCCGAAATTGGGGATTGTGTCCAAGACTAGTGTAGTGAAGCTCTTTGCTCGAAATGCAATGGAGCGGCAATGTGCTGAACGAATTAAATCTTTTTTATGCGAAATGTTATTTTTTCTTTGCAATTAACAAAAGGGAGTCATCATCTTCAAACTCGTTGTACCTATCGATTGAAAGAATCTCAAAATAGTTTTCAAATACCTTTTTGAGCCCGACTTCGGTATGATAATTTACGAAAAGACCTTTAAAAATTTCAAAACCTTCTCCTCTCCAAAATGAATGGCAAATTACTCCATCTGCATTCAAAAGCTTAAATTGTCTTTTAACAGATTCTTCTAATTCTTCATCAGTTAGATGATGCAATACTTTGTTGGAATATATCCCATCAAAATTTTTATCCGTTTTTAATGTGATGGCATCCAGTTCGAGGAATTCATTACTTGGATTTTTATTTCTTAGATGATTTAAAAATTCTGTTGAATAATCTGAGCCCATTATGTTATATGATTCACCTAAAATTTTCCAATCGGTTCCCGGGCCAGAACCGATTTCGAGTAATGATGAATTCGATGGCAAAACCCGCTTTAGTTTCTCAATTAGTTGTTTTCCTGAAACATCTTTTGACAAACGAATATACTCTTCGACGGATTCTTTGGTCTTATAATATTCTTCTTTCATATGTTTCCTTAATAAGCCACCATAAATATTTATATAATCAATAAATATAGTGTTATCACATTAATTTAAAAAATTATAACTCTTTGATAGTTCTCATTATTTATGTTCAGAAAAGCGGACTTAATTTACAATTTTGGCTCGGGAATGAAGTGTTCCTTCCCAGAGCATCGGGTAGGGTTAACGGAATGGAAAGCTGAAATTGCGGATTGTGTCCAAGACCTTCGTATTGAAGCTCTTTTTCCGAAATGAAGTGATTGCCTGCCTTTTTCGGCAGGTAGGCGTGGAATGTAGGGGAATGTGCTGAGTGGGTTAAGAATTATTTGTTATCAATGATTTTTAGAAACATTGTTGATACATCTTTTATTTTGTTGATAGAAGCTTCATCTTTTGCTGTTTCTAGAAGCGCCCAATATTTTGCCTCGTTCCAAATAAACTCTCTGTTCAATCCTGAACCACGTTGATTTATAAAACCCCAAAACCAAAGGTCATCCCAAATTTCCATTTCTTCAGAAGAATAATTATCCTGTAGAAGTTTATTTATTTTGTGAAAATCCCATTTAATAGATGGGTCAATACGATAAAAAATTGTTTCAATTACCGCATCTACAGGTAAGAAAATTCTATCCTTGATGTCTATAACTTTCGGTGCATCTTCCCATAATACATTTTGATATCCATACTTTCCATTATGCAAATGATAAATGGTTTTAGCAAATAATGCGGATGTTTTATTGCCCCAACCGGCTTGTCCCAGCATCCCATAGTAAAGTGATTCATAATTATGGACACTGTTTTCATTACCTGTTAGAAAATCGATGAAAGACCTAAAACTATGAAGCTTCGATTTATTTGAATATACTTTTTGAAAAAAAGGTGCAAGTACATCAATTCTTGGTTGACTTTGCGTATTTGCTACGTGATATAAAACTGAATACAATTTATCTTCGACCGAATCAAAAGGTGATAAAAATAAGTTATAAGAATTAGATTGAACTTTTTTATTGTAATCCCTGTTTTCGTTCAAAAAATGAAATAAAGCGCTTAATTTAGAATTATAGGTTTCTGAATTCACAAATAATTATTTTTCAAGAGTTACAGTTCCGTTAGCATTAACCCAATAATGAAGTATTCCAATCTTATTAAGCTCAGGAATAATATTTGTTATTGCTTTTCGTATTTGTTCATCTTCAGGATGTGCAATGGCAATTTTTGCATTTGGAAACGCTACTTTAGTTTCTAAACATTTGATGATTGCTTTACCCAAATGAGTCTTAATCTGTCCAGAGTTGAAATAGTCCCTTCTTTTTGTTGGCGAATCTTTATGTGCTTTTGCACCTTTAACTTCAATATATAATTTTTCACTTTTTCTTTTGGCCACAATATCGTATCCTTTTGTTTGACCTAAACAAAAACTCTCTATTTGATAGCCCTGTTGAACTAAATGAGGCATCAATAATTCAATAGTTTTATTTTCTGTCAGTTTTTCCATTTAAGCTCAAATTAATATTTTGGTTTCCATTTCCAATTACATTTAGGGGCAAATAAGTCAGGACTGAAATAGATTTCGCTTATCAAATCGAGAAACTTATTGCTTCTTAAAAGTCCCCCACAATGCTTAGGTTCTGTAGCAATTGTAAAACCTTTTATACGTTCAAAAATCCAATTTGTCAATGGGTTATCCTTGTCTAACATATTTCGTATTTCTTCTTCTTTTAAATAAGTGAATTCAAAAGAGCCATCACTTAAGCCATTCTTTACTGAAAAGAAATCCAAGTCAATATCAAAAAACACTGATGTTTCTGAAGAATTCAATAGAGCATCCAGTAAGGCTTGATGTGTTTTAAACTTTTTGATTATATGCTTGTTTCCATTGGCATCAATCAGTTCTTCATCTTTCCAAGTATCTTGACCTAGTTCTTGTCTACAATGCACGTATATATCTCCAATCAAATTGAGATAGGCCGCACATAGAATATGACCATCGTTATTGCCAGCAAGTTTAGCCCAAGAAAACATTGAAACATCGGCATCACTCGTTAAGTCCAGTTCATCTAGCCATTCTTTTTCTGTTTCACAGGGATAGCATAAATCTTGGTGCCAATCTAATGAAACTAAACAGGGTGGGTTGCTACTTTTGTTCTTACGCATCCATTTGTTCCAATAGAAAAATGCATAACGATGTTCTTGAAATACTACAAGTTCTATTGCTTCAGTTTCATTTACAGGATGCGATAATATTTCGCGCAAAGCGCCAGGTGGCTCTATGTGATATGGGTTTCTGAATTTAATCATTAGATTCCTTCTTTGGTACTAGTTTTTCTATATCAGACAGTTCGTTTACGATTCCCTGTTCCTTCAATGAAGTTTCAACATTAATTTGAACAACATTCGCATTAGTTTTCCAAACAACCTCCGTAATAAAAGCTATGGTAAGTTGCACCTTTAAATCTGTAGCAAAATCGATATTTGAATTTTTCCATTTTTCTCTATGTCTCGAATTACTATCCTGTGTTAAATCGATTAAAGAGCCATAAATTTTTCTATTGTCATCTAATATACCCAGCTGATGTTCTTTTTGTTCGGTAATCTCTAGTTCTTTATGTTTAAGGATAGGTAAATCAGTTTTTGGTAAAATGAATAGTACATTTTTGAGCCCTGTTGATGGAACCCTAATAATATTATCCTCAATTTTATTAAAATCATCTATCCCGTAGATATTTAGATTCATTGCTACCATAACATCTCTATCAGCATCGAAACCTAATTTTTCAATACCTTTTACCAAGTCTTCTTTACGAAGAAGATACCGCTTTTTTCTAGCCGATAAGAACGCATTAGGAATGTAATAATTAATGTTTTGATAGACTATCTGTTGGGATAATATAGTATCTGCGTTGAGATGTGGAATATCTCCAGTTGTAAATGCAGATTTTTGAAACAAATTCATAGTACCATTTACACCGAAGGAAATAGTAGGTTCTCCGTTAAAACTCTCCGCAGCATTCTGGATGCTATCAAATTTCTCAAGCGCTTTAACGATAGCATCTTTAGAATTTATAAGAAATCCCCATTCTTTATCATAATCTATATCTGCATTCAATCTTGCAGCTTCAATAGCTTCTTCAATAGATGTTTCGAGAACATCAATAAATTTTGATGTCTTCGTTTTTAACTTTTTTATCTCTTTCTTTTTCATATCATATTGTCTTTAAGAGATTTTTATCTTTCAACACCTTTTTCAAACAGAATCTGAAATAATGGATGGATTCTTGCCAACGTAATAACTCTAACACTTCGGTTTGAGGTAAAGTAGGTTGACCTGTGAAATTATCATAGGTATAATGTTCTGGCAATTTAAATTGCCGTAGAAAAAGCAACACTAAATATTGGCAAATGTAAAAAGTCACACGCCTTCTGTTTCCTAAATTATCCAATCCTGGGAAAGGATATGATAAATCGATAGGGTAATATCCTCTACCAAATTCGTCTTTAAAACTACTGAACCAAGTAAAAATCTCTGTCATATTGTTAGGCAGCAGAACATATTTTGGTGGCTGATGTTGTGTGTATTTAAACAGGGTTTTTATGGCTTCATAGTTTTTCTGATATATTAATAAGCCACCTAATGCCAAGTGAAACTCAAAAAAACGTTTTCTTTCACTATCTCTTTTATCAATTAATGACTGATTTTCATATTGGCGAGTTTCAAAGTTATAATTTGTGCCATAGACCCTCTGCAAGCCGAAACTATAATATTGATGTGCCGTACCCCAATAATTACCTACAAATTTGGCGTTGTTTGATATGAGTACAACATTCCTCCAAAGTTCTTTATAGGTTTCATTTGATATTGGTGTTTCAAAGATACCTTGTCCCATCAACCAGACGCCACTTACAACAAAATATTCAAGACTTTGTAAGTCTTCATTTCTACCTTTAGCTACTTCTCTGATTATTTCCCTGATACCATAGTGGAATTCGTGATTAAACTCAACCTTAAAATTTTCAAATCCATCAGGCCTTTCTGCTTCTCTTGGTCGTATGAAGTTTGCCCGGTAATTATTGAATTCTTCCGTGTAGAAGTCAACCAATGTTTCTTCCAGGCCTTTATCCTGTGTTCTAATTGCGAATATTGCCAGTTCATTGATAATCTTGAAATGGTATTCATCATCTTGGTCTTTTTTGAGTTTTCGGTATTCGGAAATAATATAAGTAAGCAAACGTGTAGATTTGCCATTATAAAGTGAAACCTTATCTAGCCAAATAATAAAAATGACCACCAGTAAAACTGTCAAAAATAGCGTTAGAAGTTTTGCTGAGTTTTGCATCATCCAGCTATCCTTCCAAAAAAGAGGTTCAATGTCTAGTATTAAGAATATAAATGAGCCTATTGTTAAAAACAAAACCCATTCAAATACTGTTATTCTTCTTGACCTTCCTGGAAATATTCCAAAGAGTTTTGTCTGCGGAAATTCATTTTCAAAAGCATTGGCCAGATAGTTTGATGAAAACTTATTGCCTATATTGGATATTTTATCCACGATTATCGGATAGGCAATACCCAAGATTGCGATGTCAATTGCGACACAGATTTCTATTATATACTTAAATTCCATTCACGTTTATTTACAATAGTTCCACCGCCTTATACCAATAATAAAATATGGACTTATCCGGTTGTCGTTTTAATTTGTTCAAGAATACCCAATCCTCTTTTTCAACGTTAAGTTCGTTTATGTCTTGTCCTTCGTAATATTCGATTTCTTTTATCTCATCTTGTAACAAGATGGCATTCAAATAAGCTACTCTGGCCGAAGCTGCAAGAGCTTCCTCGATTCTGAAATTACCCGTCATAAGAAAAGCACCTCCAAAACTGCGTATGCCACGGTTTAAGCCCTCAAACTTCTTTTTCGTTTCAGCAGTTGGATTACGTTCTCTTTTGGCGATGATGGCACAGGTGTCTATGCTATCCCAAAGCACATCTGTTTCTTTGAGGTTTCTTTTGCCGAAATCTTTATCGGAACTGCGATAGGATAGTTCTGCTTTCGCGAAAGCGGAAAAACTTGTTTTAACAATAGACATATCTGTAATGTTTTCAAACAACTTTCCTAAATCGAACAACTGCTTACAGATTTCCATTGTAAATAACTGGTCGCCCTTATAATATGGAATACCAATGGTCTCTGGTGCAAAAGCAGTAAGCTTATCGCCACAGATGGAATTTACCGAAGGTGTGGCAATTGATATGATAGGCTCATCAACCGATAGCCAAGGAATCTCAACGGAAGATTCTATAAGTTCTGGATAATGTGGACTGTCAAAAAGTATATCCAACAAAATGGTTCCTGGAACGTTCGGGTTGTAAACCGAGTCAAATTCAAAAGTATAATGTGCCTTTGGAACACCTTCTTTATAACTTCGGCGTTCATTCAAAGTGTGGCTTTTAAAATGTGAATTGGCAACAACCGCATCAAGAATTTTTTCCAACGGTTCACGCTCTGTACTTGATATGATATCGATATCGATTGAAAACCGATTGCCTTCTTCAAGTAAAAGAACAAGCGACGTACCGCCTTTAAAGACAAAATCAAGTCCTTCTATCTTTAGATGTTCTAACAAAGAAAATGCGTGAACCATTTTTTCCAAAATGGTCACATTAATGCCTTTATGTTCTTTTTTTGCTCGGAAAGTATCCAACCATTCTTTTGTGAAGCTTTTGTTTTCAATCATTGATGATGTCCTCTAAAATATTCGGTATGTAATTATTCATAAATTGCTTGATTTCCAGTTCTTTCTTTCGTCTTTTCGCATAACTGAATAGTTTTGTGAAATTAATATTGTATCGCTCAAGTATCTTTTCATAAATGTTTATGAGTTCAGAGCCTTGGTAAAAATGGAACAGGTTTTCATCTGCAAACAAATCCACCATTATTTTTTCAAGTGAGGCGACGGGAACTGCAATTTTTTTGTCTTTCAGCTTATTTATGGGTGCTCTTGTAACAAGACGCTTTATGACCACAGGAACAGCACTCTCGGAAATGTAGAACTCAATTTCCTTGTCATCTGGATTCAAGAAAAAATTCATTTTCAAGGAGTCATTTAGATAGTAATAGACTGATTCGGTAAATTCCTTCTCTACTTCCACAACTATCATTTGGTTGGACACTTGATGCTGTGTGAATTCATTGAGCCATTGGTTCTCCCATATAGCATATTGGATTTCTTCAAACCTTTCATTGGTCTTTCGTACTATTTTTAGAACGTTATCAGACAGTACCGGTTTATACTTTGGTTTATAGGATATAACATAAACACCACGACCAATAGTCTTGATGATGTCCTTTTTCTTCAGGTCATAAATTCGCCAACTAAAGGTACTTTCCTTCAAATCTGGTTCAAAGTCCAGATAGAACTGAAATAGTTCGTCCCTATCAAAAGAACCACGTTCCTTAAATGCTTCTATAAGTTTATTTTCTACAATCTTTGGCATAACCTTTATATCAAAACTTTGCCAAAAATACAAAAAAGTGGCGAATATTTGAAAACTAATTATTGCCACTATATAAATAAAGTGGTAAATATTTGAAATTATAGTTAGAAATGGTATTCAAAACTGACTTAACTCTAAAGAATGTATATTGGCAATGAAGTATTTACCTCTTTTATTTAGAAATGCAGGGAAAGGTGCTGAGGGGATTTGACAAACGATTAAACAAAAAAACCTTCTTATCCTGAATAAGAAGGTTTTTTTGTTACCATAATGAACTGTTTATTTTTCTTTCTTTAACACCAATTGATACACGCAAGGAATAACAACCAAATTCAAAATAGTCGCCGATAACAATCCTCCCAGAATAACAACTGCCATTGGGCTTTGTATTTCACTACCCGGTTCTCCTCCTTTTAAGGCTAATGGGATTAATGCCAGACCCGTTGTAAAGGCGGTCATTAAGATTGGATTTAAACGGTCTAAAGCTCCTGCCTTAATTAACTGAAAGCCTTGTACTCCTTCCTTCCTTAAATCTTCATATCGCGACACCAATAAGATTCCGTTACGAGTAGCAATCCCAAAGAGACTTATAAATCCTATGGTCGCAGCGATACTGATGATTCCTGATGTGAAATACACAATTAAAATTCCACCAATTAGTGCCAAAGGCAGGTTTATCAATACGACAAATGCCAATTTTACATCTTTAAATTCATAGTACAGCAAAAGGAAAATGATTGCTATGGCAATCATTGCAGTTATCATAAGCAATTGTGATGCCTTGGATTCACTCTCAAACTGTCCGCCATATTGCACACGGTAGCCTTCTGGCATATTCACATCGTTGGTAACCACTTGTTGTATTTCCTCTACCGCACTCCTCAAATCCCTGCCTTGTACATTGGCGGCCACTACAATTTTACGTTGCACATCCTCACGATTGATAGTGTTTGGACTGCTGACGGATTGAATAATAGCCAATTCTCCCAAAGTGGTTTGACCGCCATTTGGCAAACTGATTAATGCATTTCCAATATTTTCAATATCATCTCTAAATGGCTTTTCGTATCGCACCACCAAATCAAAATATTGTTGCCCTTCGTAAATCTCACCCGCTTCTTCACCTGCAAAAGCGATATCTACTTGTTGCATTAAGTCGCCCACGGTCATTCCATAAGCCGAAAGAATTTGACGTTTGGGCTTGATACGTATTTGTGGGACTTCAATTTGTTGGTCAACCGCAACATCTGCCAATCCATCAATATCCTTGATGTTTTGCTCTACACTTTTGCCTACTTCAAAAAGACGCTGTAAATCTGAACCAAAAATCTTTATAGCAATATTGGCACGTGTTCCAGAAAGCATATGGTCAATTCGGTGTGCGATGGGCTGTCCCAATGTGATATTGACACCGGGTGCGATGCTCAATTTATTCCGGACTTCCTCAAAAAATTCTTCCTTGGTTTTATCTTCGAGAACAAAAGGAACATCAATTTCCGAAGCATTAACGCCTTGTGCGTGCTCGTCCAGTTCGGCACGACCTTGTCTTCGGGTTACTACCTCTACTTCGGGCATATCCAGTAATAGGGTCTCTATCAACTTACCGGTCTTATTGCTTTCTTCCAAAGACATTCCGGGCGGACCAACGACACTTATCACTAATGAGCCTTCATTAAATTCCGGCAGAAAACTTCTACCCAATTGGGTTAACACTAAAAGACTTATGATAAAGGCAATTACTGTAGTGCCAATAATGGTTTTCGGAATTTTGGTCGCACGTTCCAAGAGGTTGCCATAATGTTTCTGTAACCAACGTTCCACACGGGTTCCTTCGGATTGTTTCTTCAACAATTTTTCATTGTTCAACAAATAGGAACACAAAATAGGTGTTACCGTAACAGCGACAATCAAAGAAGTTAAAACAGAAGTAACGAATGCGATTCCCAGCGGTTGCAATAAACGTCCTTCCATTCCGCTTAAAAAGAACAAGGGGACAAATGAAACGATGATGATAAGTGTAGCGATGATGATAGAACTTCGTATTTCCACGGAAGCATCTCGCACAACCGTAATTGTCGATTCCCGTTCTGCTTTTGGTTTTCTGATATTTTCGCGAAGGCGTTTATAGACGTTTTCCACATCAATAATGGCATCATCCACCAATGCACCAATGGCGATGGCCATTCCTCCTAAACTCATTGTGTTAATGGTATAACCCAACCATTTTAAAATGATAATGGACACCAATAATGAAATTGGAATTGCCAACAAGGAAATTAAGGTTGTTCTCCAATTCATTAAAAAGATGAAGAGGATAATCATTACAAAAAATGCACCTTCTAAAAGGGTCATATTTAGATTGCTAATGGAAGCATCAATAAAATCGGACTGTCTAAAGATTTGACTTTTAATATTGACACCTTTTGGCAAGGTTTTTTCCAAATCGGCAATGGCTTCATCCAATCGGTCCGTCAGTTCCAAGGTGTTGACATCGGGTTGTTTTGAAATGGTCAGAATTACTGCTGGATTTGCATTCAATGAACCATCTCCAATTTTATCGGCAGCACCTATTTGAACCGTTGCCACATCTTTTATTTTGATGGTTTGACCATTCACTTCCTTGAGAACAGCCTCCTGTAAATCCTCAATTGCATAAGCTCTACCACTACCTTTTATGATGTATTGATTACCGTATTGATTAACAATACCACCTGGTGCATTTTGGTTTGCCTCTTTAACGTGTTCTACCAATTCTGAAAGGCTCACATCGTAATGCTTCATCTTTTCAGGATTGGCAAATACTTGGTATTGTTTGTAATCGCCCCCAATAACTACCACATTTGCAATACCACCAATCGCTTTTATACGTGGGCGAATTGTCCAATCCGATAAGGTTCTTAATTCCATTGGCGATAAGCTATCGGACGTTACGCCCAACAGCATTATTTCGCCCATAATGGATGATATAGGTGCCATTGTTGGCGCTCCGATTCCTTCGGGCAAATTTTCCCGTACCATTGGGATGCGTTCGCTTACAATTTGGCGTGCTCGATAAATATCGGTTCCCCATTCAAATTCTACCCAAACAATGGAAACTCCTGCTGCCGATGACGAACGAATCCGTCTTACATTTGGCGAACCGTTTAAGGCCGTTTCCAATTGGTAGGTCACTAATTTCTCTACTTCTTCAGATTCCATTCCGTGTGCTTCGGTAAGGATTGTTACCGTAGGTGCCGTAAGGTCCGGAAATACATCGACGTTCATTGTACGTGCATAGTAAATGCCCAATACACTCAATGCGACCGCACCCAATAGAATGAGCAATCTGTTTTGAAGTGAAATTGATAATATTTTGTTTAACATTTCTCTTCGTTTTTAATGTTCGTGACCGTGCGCAGGTGTTGAACCAGACATTGAAGCCATTTTAACTTGATATGCTCCTGTAGTTACTACCACTTCGCCCACTTGCAAACCTTGCACTATTTCTACATTTTCGCCATTTCTCTTTCCAATTTTCACAGGTCGTCTTTCAAAACTTTCGCCTGAAAGTTGCACGATAACAGAATAGCTTCCGTAATCTTCCAATAAAGCATTAACAGGAATCATAGTATTTTGAGTAGCATTTCCCATTGCAATTTGGACAGGTGTTAAGCTTCCTACTGGCATATCGACCTCTGCATTTACCTGTGCAAAAACTGAAATCAATGGGTTTTCACGCTCCACATCTTTACCTATGGAAAGAATTTCGCCTTCGGCATCTGTTACATCTACCCATTGTCCGTTGCTCGTTTGATACCAGATTCCCTGAACGTTTTCTATTGTGAGTCCGTAGTTAGGCGCTAACTGGGTTTTCAATACTTTGGATTGATGTGTCCCAATAGCTACCAATGCTACGCCTTGCGCCACATAATCACCATTGGAAACCGTAATGGATTTGATAAAGCCATCAAAAGGCGCGCGAATTTGTTTGCTGCCTCCAGAAACGCCCGATACCAATGATTGATAGTTGGCTTTGGCAATCTCAAAATTGCTCTCTACTTTCTCGAATTCAGATTTAGGGACAATCTTGGATTCGTAGAGCTGTTTCTTTCGGTCGTATTCAGATTTAGCCTGTTGGAATTTCGCTTTCGCGGAAGTAATATCCGTACTCAAATTGTTGGAAGCCAAGCCTTGACTGTTCAAGCTCATTAAGAGCTGCCCCTTTTTTACCGAAGTACCTTCGGTGAGATTACTTACTTTGAAATCCACTACGCCATTGGACTTTGCAGCCAAAGACTTTACAGAACCGGGTGACGGCATCCAAATTCCGGACGTGTTGATGACATCATAAATTTTACCCGAAACTACAGGCGACGTTTGAAAATCGATTTTCCAAGCTTGTTCTTTTAAAAACGAAATGCTCCCATCATCTTCGGCAACACCCAAAGCTTGGATGGCTTCGTCAGTATTGGCATAAACCGTAACATCATCAATCGTTATTTTATCTGAATAGTCTGGCGTTTTCAATTCAAAAACAAGTTGGTAACTACCCTCTTCTTTCGGTTGAATGGTTGGCGAAAATATGCCTGGTGATGAAGGTGTTTCGGCAGTAATGCGAATACCATTATCGCCTTTAATCAAACTAACCGTAACCGAACCTTCGCGAACAGGCTGATGCTTGTCCAAAATCGTAAAATGGGCTGCAAATCTGCTTGGATTACCGACTATTAAGGCTGGGAATTCTACAAACAGTTCGGTCTTATCCGTCCAAAGGGTATGTGATAGGCGTGGAATTTTTTCTCCCACGTGGCTACCATCTTCATTGTGTGCGTGTGCATCTTCTGCTTTATTATTACAGGATATTGCCATTAAGGCAAGCACAATTATTATATACTTTTTCATTATTATTTGATTTTAGTGGTCGTGGTGTTCTTCTCCGTTATCGTGTGTGTGGGTTTCTTTGGATTGAATAGTATCCTCACTGACGTTAAATTCTTCTTGTTTTATGTCTTCGTGTTTCGCTTTATGACTACCATCAGCATTATGCTCGTGTCCGTGGTCGTCTGTACTTTCGGTTTTTGTTTCTCGACAAGAGGTTACTGCAACTATTGATACTGTTGCTATTGCGAATATTATTTTTGAAACTTTCATAATTGTATGTTTAAAAATTTATAACTGATGTTTTAATAATTGTGCTTGAAGCAGTTGCAGTTCCTTTTCCATTTGCAGCATTTTATCGGTTGCGTCACGGTAAAACTGAAGCTCCACGTAATACTCCATAAACGAATACTCGCCCAACATATACGCCTTAAATAGCAGTTGCTCGCTATTTAAATTGCCCATAGTGGTTTGATACTCATTATATTTTGTGAGCATCAGTTCATATCGATTATAGGTTTCCTGAAATTCTGCATAAAGCAGAGAAGTGGCAACTTCAGTATTGGATTGCTGAAACTCGTAATTTGCTTCAGCAGCTTTTACTTTATTCCTACTATTCCAAAGAGGGATTGAAACACCACCATAAAAACCTAAAAAGTTGTTACCGCTTACGCCTTGATAATTATAGCCAAGCAAGAGATTTGGTAGCGTCTTGGTTTTTTCCAGTTTTACTTTTTGAAATGAGGATGCTTCATTGGCTTCTAATTCCCGAATCAATGGGTCACTGGCCAATTTTTCCTGCCAGAGGCTTTCTACCGTACCAACTTTGATAGGTAATGCAATACCTGTTGGAACACCATCAATTACATTACCTCCATTCAACGTTTTGAGTTTGGATAGCAAAATTTGGATTTCGCTTTCAATCTGTTCCACGACAAACTGTTCTTGAATCCAAGCAATTTTTGCCTTATTCAAGTCCAAAATACCTACTTGGTCAGCATCAAAAAGTTTTTGGATTTGGTCAAAAACCTGCTTGCTTTGGGTTCTTCTTTCCGTTTCAATGGTTTTCTGTTTTTGAAGGAAAGCAAGTTCAATCAGTACTGTTTTCGCCGATAATAAAACTTCCTGTATCTTTTTGGCATAGAACGTTTGCAGTTGTATAGCCTTCAAGTCGTTCCATTTACTACGTGAACTATATACCGTAGGAAATTCGAAAGACTGTGATATTTCGTATTCAGTATAATTTCCAGTAGCATTATCTCCTAAGGGTAGATAATATCCGGAAAGTTGTGGGTCGGGCAAATTGTTGTTGCTCCTGTTTTCGAGCTGTTGGCTTTCAATAAATGATTGATAGCTTTTTAGCTCTGTATTGTTCTGTTCTATTTCGTTGAGTAGTTCCTCAATGTTTTTATCCTGCGAGAAACCACTAACAAAGAACAGGCATCCGCAAATTGCGGATACGATATATTTATTCATTGTTTGAAATTTTAGGTTTAATCTTACCTGTCGTCTGACAGGGCTGCAATTATAAAAGGGAACAATATCATAGCGATACCATTCTCCTAAACGATTAACCTAAAGATGGTGGGCCTCGTGAATCGAGGGATGAGAGGTAGGGATTAAAATGTTTATTGGGTGGATGATATATAGGCGGTTTGCTGTTCTGTCTGTAATCAACTAAAAAGCTATTCTGCTTTTCAAAAGAATATTTTACTACATCCTTTTCTACAACAGTCTGTTGTTCAACCGTAGTCCTTTCAAGTACGACTATATCACTGGACACCGTGGAATGGATATGCATATCCATAAAAAACCCAAAGAAACCGTATGGGGATTCTTCCTCTTCTTGTGAACCATCATCGTGATGATGATGGTCGCCCGTATGAGCTATTTCTGAATGGGAATGGGAATGCGCTTCTTCGTGCTGATGGTGCAAATGCGGAAAAACCTGATGCAGCATCATTAGGCTAAACAAGCCTAAAAAGAAAAATGCCGCTATTTTATTTGGTTTTTGCATTAAATACAAAGATAGTAATATTTCTTGTCTGGAAAAATTGACGCTCGACTAACATTAATTAAATGTTCTTTTCAAAAAAGAAAAAATCCAGTTTGAGGTACTGGATGAACCTTTATTGATGCTATACTATGACATTGCATAAACTTCATCGAACAACTTTTTATCCAATCGTTCCTGTTGGCCAAAGGTTTTTTTCAACGTATGGTGCAATACTGCATTGAACGCATTGTAACCCAACCAGAGATTAGGCTCTTCATTAAGCAACAAGGCTTCGTAATTCAATATTTCAAGAACTTCACGAGACTTTTTTGAAGGGTCACTGTTCTTATCGCTACATTCGTATCTAAAGAGCTTAGTCTTATCGAGAACTGCTTTTACAAATTCCTGTGTGTCGATGATTTTAAATTCCTTCATCTTATCAAATTTCTTGGTAATGGTATAGAATTCATTATCCAGAAACTTGTCGAATAGATTGTTCAACCTTGGCATTATAAGATGAGTGTTGTTTTTACTGTGTTTGATGGAAAACTCAATTTCAGCCTGTGAAACGTGCAGACCGTTTGAACACACTTCTCTATAAAACCCAAAATGGCCAGAGGTCTTTTCGCTACCATCATACGAGTTCTTGAACCGAAGCATTGGTAGTATCAAGTCCTTATCATTCTTAACCGTAAACTGGCTTTTGTCATCGATGATAAAATCGGTAATGAACGACCGGTCATTTTTGTTGATGGTGCGCTTGTGAAAGTTCAACTGGGCATCGGTTAGCATTTTCTCAGCTTTTCTGAAGAACAATTGATTTGGAATGTGGCCATAACTGTTAGATACCACGTTAACGATTTTGCCATTTGAGATGATGACGTTTTCGAGCCCTCGTCGGGATTCCATCTGTGTCAAAGTTTTTAAGGATTTCATTTCTGATGGAACGAAGATTTCATCCTGTTGCAAATTTTGTAAATACATAGCTTTTGAATTTAAGATTAAACATTTTGTAATAACACCGCATAATAGATTGGATGTTTTTCTCTGTAATAAGCCAAGTGGCTTTCTGCACTTTCAATAGTGTAATTTTCTTTACTTGACTGATAATGTATTTCAGCCTCTTTTGGCGAAATTTTAGGTTTTTCCGATACTCGTTTCATAATGATATATTTTGATTAAACAATATTTGAGCAGTACCCAAACGGAAGCTAAAATCTCAGCTCAAAAGGAAACGGAATAAATAAGCGTAGGATGTTGCGTTGGCTTTATGCCGTAGTCTTTTGATGGGTGTATTTTACGAGTTTACCTTTGCGCTATCTATTGATTGATAACCCCTTCCTTATAAATGCGTTTTTTTAGGAACTATCATAAAAAAGAAAAAGGGCCAGCACGAATGCCGACCCTTCTTCAAACAACAAAAGCTAATCGTTCAGTTCCTGAATTTTCTTTTCAAGGACTGTGATGCGCTCTTTCAAACGTGCTTCACGCTTGTCTCGTTTTTCGGCATATTCTTTCTCAATGCTGGCAATCTTGGATTTATAATATCCCTGCATCGCATTGTAGAATGAAATATTCGTCAAATTATTTACGTGATTGCTCTCGCCAAAATGCACTTGCTTGGTGAGCATATACCGTATCAACTTATGAAAGATTTCCTTTTTGAATTTCTTCTTGAAATTCTCGACTATTTCAACTTTGGTCATCTTGGACGTGTCGCCCAAGAACTTTGAGAAGTACTTTTGTTGGCTCATATAGTCCACATTATTTTCAAAAAGCGATATTGAGAATGCCACCATTTCGTCTGTGGAAAGTGTCTTCTTCGTTTCGATGTATTTGGTCTCACGAATCATCTGGACAACTTCTTCAAACTGCTTGTTGTTCTCGATGTGCTTCTTGCGGATTTCCCTTTCGTTGATTTTCACGATTTGTTCTTCAGGTGTACAATCTGCCATTTTTCTATTGGCCAATGGTGCTGAATAATCAGTTACTTCATCTTTTGATTTCTCGATTACCTTGACAAACACTTCTTCGTTCTGGTAGGTCTCAGGATGGAACACGATGCCGTTTACAAATCCATTGTCAGTTGCTGAATTGTAATTTTTCAATTCTTCTTCATAGTTCTCAATGGCTTCCATAAATTGAACTTTTAGTTCGTCTTCGGAATAATTGTAATGTTGGTACTCTTTTTTGATGTCCTCTATTGTTGGCTTGGTCGGTTCTTCGATTATTTCAACATCATCCATTAGATAGACCTTCAAGCCATTTTTTTCCAACTGTGAAATAATGAGCTGATTGTTTTCGTCATCTGCCCAGTACTGTCGTATTTCAGGAATCAGAAGGATGTTCTCTTTTTTGGATTTCTTAATCAGGTTCAAAAACGATTTGTTTTTCTTTGTTTCAAAACAAGCTGATTTTGTACAGACCATTTTACCCTCGCCAAACAGATTTCCTTGATTGGCCGCATTGAAAGGACATTCTACACAAGAGCCTGCTTTCGGTACTAATTTCTTATCAGCTACATCGAAAGATACTTTTTCCAACTCATAGGTCTGGTCTTTAATCATCCTGTTGATTTGATGGGCATTAAAATCTTCGCCCATCGTTTCCAACATCATCTGTTGTTCCTCTGGTTCAAAAAGTGCTACACCTACACCTAACGAAATGGTCATTTCGCCATTGCGGACAAAGTGTTTGAAACCTTCAATCAAACCTGCCAATTTTAGGCGTTGTCTGATAAAGTTATCCGTTCTGCCCAATCGTTTGGCAATTTCTGTTGGTGCATACTTCTCGCTTAGGTAAGCAATCGCTTCAGCTTCCTCGGTAGGTTCTACATCTTGTCGTTGTAGATTTTCTATGATTTGAACTTCTAGAACATCATTGTTCTCATAAGTCCTCACGATGCAGGGTATGGTCTTTTTTCCTGCCAGCTTGCTTGCACGATATCGGCGTTCGCCCATCACGATGATGTAATGGCCGTTTAATTGCCTTACCGTGATTGGTTGCAATACACCGTGCTCTTCGATGCTCTCAGAAAGTTGCTGTAACGCATCTTTGTTGAAAGTCTTTCTTGGTTGTTCTGGGTCCGGCTTGATGTTGCCCAATGGTAAGTTTTGAATTTGAAGTATGGATGATTTCTTTCCGTTTACTTCTTTTTTGGCAGTTGCTTTTGCTCTACTGCGCTTCTTTGTGGTACTCGCTTTTGTTGTCATAATACTCAAATTTTTGATTAAACAATATTTGAGCAGAAACCAAACGGAAGATAAAATCTTGGCTCAAAAGGAAACGGAATAAATATGCAAGGGAAAAAGCGTTGGCTTTATGCCGTAGTCTTTTGATGGAAGTATTTTACGAGTTTAACTTGCAGGAATATTGTATGATAAAAACTACTATCTAATACACTTAATTTTAACATTTTTTCTCTGAGGAGAATAAAAGTCTAATAGAAAAAATTTGTCCCATATTTATACTTTTTTGGGGACAAAAACATAGTACCTATAAATCTGTCTCTTATACACATCTGACGCTGCCGACGAATAGAGAGGTGT
>OJDQ01000389.1_pt1 | contig 20289 bp, 13 predicted proteins | sample 1592851 | NCBI WGS metagenome assembly OJDQ01 (sample SAMN05416774, study PRJEB24817) | seawater metagenome | isolation source: Sea water | place: Canada:Atlantic | collected 2013-07 | reverse complement strand
GGTGAAAACCCCATTTATCAGCTATTTTCCGGAAACCTTACTCGGTCAGTCGATTAAGCAGGGGTTTGCAGAGCTAGGCGAAGAACCTTACACCGCAGTAATGGTGCGCTATTCTGATGATGCCTGTGCTATGGCTGAACAACAACTCGGGGTGACGCTTGCATTTGAATACAGCGCGGTAACTCAACGCTACCCCGAGCTCACTGCTATCCCACTGGCGGCCCCGGCGCAACAGGTCTATTTTGTCAGACATGCGGAGGTATCCATGTCTAACCATTTACGGCTGTGCTACGAAAATGCGCGCGCAAGCATGCTGCATCTGGCCAAACATGGCTTAACCTGATGTTATACCTTTGCTATATCCGGGTAATTGTAAGTTAAGCGGTTATGGTTAGAGTACAGTGATGGTCTTTACGAAAATTTAATAAAAATTATACAACCGTGTGAGAAGTTTCATGTCTGTAGTCACTGACGAGTTTGAGCAAAGTACGCAGCACATTCGTGATGTATTAGATAATAAGAAAATGGCCCCTCTGCAGATTCTGGTGGTGATGATTTGCTTTGCCCTGAATATGATAGATGGCATGGATGTGGTGCTAATGTCCTATGCGGCGCCGGTGCTGGCTGTGGAGTGGTCGATCGAACCTGCGGTTCTGGGAGCCGTATTCAGTGCTGCTTTAGTGGGGATGACGGCAGGATGCCTGGTGATCGCGCCTTACGCAGACGTTATTGGACGGCGTAAGATGATCTTACTGGCTGTTACTACGATTGGCACGGGCATGTTGTTTTCCGCCTGGTCGGTGTCGTTGACCCAGTTGGTTATTGCCCGAGTCGTTACCGGCCTTGGCGTTGGAGCGATTCTGGCCAGTATGGCCACCATGACCTCAGAATTTGCGTCTAAACAACGGCGCAATCTGTGTGTGTCATTTTTGCAGGCGGGTTATCCGATTGGCGCAGTGATTACCGGCTTTGCGTCGGCCTGGCTTATTCCTGAATTTGGCTGGCGCATGATGTTTGAAGTCTGCGGCCTTATTACGCTTTGCATGTTACCCGTGGTGTATTTCCTGATGCCCGAATCGCCGGAATTTTTATTAAAGAAACAGCCAGCCAATGCGTTACAGAAGATTAATAAAACCCTGGCCAGCCTGAACGCACAAGTCCTTTGTAGTTTGCCGGCAAGCCAGGGAGAAGTGAGCAAAACCTCCGTTAAAGCGTTATTCAGAGAAGGTCGTACGCGGCCGACCTTATTGCTGTGGGCGGGTGTCTTCTTTGGCTTTTTTACCCTGTATTTCGTGATCAGCTGGATCCCTAAAATAGCCGTGGATGCCGGCCTGCCTTTAGAGAAGGGCATATTTGCCGGCGCTGCGTATAATATGGGCTCGTTTGTCGGCAGTATCTTTCTGGGCTGGATATCAGCCCGGTTTGGCCTGCAGCGCATGATATTCCTGTTTTTCGTGTTGGCTGCGATCACGCTTATCATCTTTGGGAATGTGTCGATGAGTGTCAGCCTGATCTTGCTCACCGCTTTTGTGCTCGGCATTACTTTAAATGGTGGGTTTAATGGCTTTTGGCCCACTTCAGCACGGCTGTATCCTACTCATATTCGGGCTACTGGTGTGGGCTGGGCGGTCGGTGCTGGCCGTGCAGGGGCTGTAATGGGGCCTTTAGTCGGGGGATATTTACTGCAATCCGGTGCCGGGTTGGCAGTAACGTTCTGGGTGTTTGCTATCCCGGTGCTGTTGGCCGGCACCGTTACACTGTTTATCCGGGATGCAGATTTCGCGAATTAGCTTCGCTTACGCTGGCTGAGTCAGTCGAGCCAGCTTAATGCCTCGTTAATAAGTCGTTCGCTGGCATTGATTTTATGACCGGTAAAGTGAGCAAAGGCATCGAGCCCCTGAAAAATCCACAGGTCGAATCCTGTCATACATGCCATCGCGGCTTTTTCACAGGCCATAATAAAATCGGTCTTCAGGGGAATATAAACTGCATCAAATGCCCATGACTGACCGTGCATACCGTTGAGATCAAAAGGCGAGCCCGGCTTGCCATACATTCCTAATGCCGTACAGTTAACCAATCCGTCGACGTTACTTTGCAATTGACTTATGTCGGCTACGGGCACCGCTGAGGCCCTTATTCCGTGTGCTTGCAGCACATTGGCTAAAGCTTCGGATTGGGTCGGCACAATGTCGGCGATGAAGAGGTGTGAGGCTCCTAACTCACCCAGTCCAAATGCAATGGCACGGCCAACACCGCCAGCGCCACACATCAGCACCCGGCCAGGCTTTTGGTTGCCGCGACGAAAAAGGTAGCCCTGCTTAAAACCACTGTAGTCTGTGTTGGCGCCATATAAATGGCCATCAATAAAGCGCAGGGTGTTGTAAGATCCAATTTTATCGTGTGACGCTACCAATGGCGCCCTGACGTGGCTGTAAACAACCTGCTTATAGGGATGGGTGACGTTGATGCCATGAAAGTCATTTGCCATTAAACCGGCAATGCAGCGCATGGGGTCAAAGTCGGCAATGACCTCTGAATCAATTAATTCATAGTGCAGGGCTTCACCTGCCTGATGGGCCAGGAACCGTTGCAGCTTTGCCATTTTTGAACGAGCAATATGGGCGCCCATGAGCGCCAGTTTTTTTTGCATAACGACCGTACTTCCTAAATTAACTACCAGCGTGTACTGACGTTATTACAGCGGGATTCGGGCTGGGTGTAAAATATCAAAAGTAGGTAGGGCTATAACATGGCGTTAATCACTGCGGCAGCGCGGGCACTAAAATCCGGGGAACAGGCCCATCATAAAGGCTTAATATAACGTTGAGTTAACTAAAGCACTGCGTTTACAACAGTTTGTGCTGGCGTAGCAATCGTTTTAAGGCGGCCGGTTTTAATGGTTTGGGTAAGTATAACAGGCCCGCTTCACGGGCTTCGTCGCGAACGCCATCGTGCCGGTTAGCGGTATTTAATATGCCGGGCACCGCTTGCTGCCAGTGCTCACGCAACTGTTTTACAACATTGATGCCGGTCTCGCCATGATCCAAATGGTAATCAACCAGCATCAGGTCGGGAACCTCTTCCAGCGCGATGGCTTCGGCAGTGGTTTTTGCGACCATTACCCGGGCACCCCAATCGCTTAGTAAAGCCATCATGGCGGTACTGATTTGTTCGTCGTTTTCAATCACCAGAATAGCTTGGTTATCGAGTAATCTCACTGCCTCTGACCGTTTGTCAGCTATCGAATCCGTGCTGCGCTGCAAGACTTCCCGGGAGCGCTCAACCCGGATACTGAAGGCGGTACCTTTGCCGGTTTGAGAGGCAACGCTAACCGGGTGAACCAACAGCTGACTGATACGCTCCACAATGGTCAAACCGAGGCCCAGGCCTTGATTATGCTGCTGATCGAGTTGGTGGAATTCATTAAAAATTTCCTGCAACTGGTTTTCGGGAATACCCGGCCCGGTATCAATAACGGTAATTTCTACGGCGTCGGTGGTGCGATGGCGCACCCCAATTAAAACCGTGCCGCTGTCGGTGTAGCGTACGGCATTGGATAGCAGGTTTTGAATAATGCGGCGCAACAACTTGGGATCAGAATAAACATTGACGCTAGTTGGCACATAGCGCAATTTCAGCGCTTTCTGCTCGCCGATGATCTTAAATTCATTGACCAGTCCGGCCAGTACATCATCGAGCGCAAAATGGGATTTTTGTACTGTCAGGCGACCGGATTCCAGCTTGGTCATATCAAGTAGCGAAGTCAGCAGGGATTCGGCACTGTTTAACGAGTGCAGCAGGCCTTCGCTCATGGTATGAAGCTCGGTGCCTGAGGTTTTCTGAACCAACATTGAGGCAAACAAAGTGGCCGCGTTAAAAGGCTGCATGAGATCGTGTCCCGCTGCCGCCAGAAACTTGGTTTTACTTAAGTTGGCCTGATCGGCTTCCTGCTTGGCGACCTCGAGCTGTTTGGTTCGGTGCGCAACCCTTGCTTCCAGTTCGGTTTTAGCCTGCTCCAGTTCGTCCTGAATTTTGATGTAAGCGGTAATATCGCTGTAAGTGGTAACATAGCCGCCACCGGGCAGGGGGCTGCCGTTAAGTTCGATGACCCGGCCATCGGCCTGTTTGCGCACATACTTATACTGACTGCCGGCCGCCATATAATGTACGCGTTTGTCGATTTCTTCCTGCATATTGCCCACTTCGCCCAACAAGCCGCGCCGGGCGTTATATTGCAATAGGTCTTTTATGGGCATACCTACCTGAACCACGCCGGCAGGATAATTAAACATATCCAGATAACTGTCGTTCCAGGCCAGCATGCTAAGGTTTTGGTCAAGGACTACGATCCCCTGTTGAATATGCTGTACCGAAGACATTAAGACTTCATGGTTAAACTGAAAACTCTGCGAGGCTTCTTCCACCCAGTGGACGAGATTGGAAAATCCCCGTCCCTGAGAATCGGCAATGGCGGTTAACAGGAGTCTCGCACTGGGATGACCAATCTGACCTGCCATGAGTTTTTCGACCCGAACTAACAGCCCCTGGCTGGCATAGCCCTGACGGCTGTTACTGGTATCAGGGCCACTCAGCTGTTTGGCCAGCGTCGCGTGAGCACCGGGCTCCAGAACACGCTCGGTTAAAGACAGTAAATCGCTCACCGCAATGGCAAGCTCAGGTTCTTCTTCGGGGCCGACAGGCTGCGCAAGCTCTTTCGCTGTGACCAGTTTACTGGCTGGAAACAGGGCAGCCACCAAAATATAAACCGCGCAGTTGATCACCAGACTAAGTACATAACTGGTCGCGAGATCCTGATCGCTGGGGATAGGATTGAAGTAATAGCTGGAGAGCAGGCTGGGGTAAAGCATCCAGACCACCCAGCCAATAAATCCTGCCAACATGCCACTGATTGCGGCGGTTTTGCTGCGCTTTTTCCAGTACAGGCTAAACATCATGGCCGGCAACATTTGCGATAACAGGGCCATGGCAATGATACCGCTTTTGACTAACGGCGCACTCTGACTAATGTTGACGTGATACCAGAAAGCCACAGACAGCACGACCAGCACAGTAAGCCGGCGGATATTCAGCAACTGGCTGGCTTTCATGGTGTGGCGTGCCTGCTTTTTTAGCTTGAGCTTAAACCACAGGGGCGTGATCAGGTTGTTGGCAATCATGATCCCCAGTGCCAGGGTGGCCACGATGATCATGCTGGTGGTTGCCGACAGGCCGCCTAAAAACGCAATGACCGAAACCGTAAGGTTTTGCTCGTGTAACGGAATAGCCAGTACCAACGAGTCGGACTGAGCGGTGGTAGGGTCGAGCAATAAACTGCCGGCCAGTGCAATGGGCAACAGAAAGAGAGTCATCCCTAACAAATATAAGGGAAACAGCCAGCGGGCAGTATTCAGCTCGCCGGTACCGTTATTTTCGACAAAGTTCATATGAAACTGCCGGGGCAGGACAAACATGGCGCAGATGCCCAGCAGGATATGGCTGACATAAACGCTCCAGCCCTTATCGGCATATAAAATGTCGCGACCCGGCTGATGCCGGGCAGCCTGCGCTACCAGGTCGAATAATCCGTCGAACAAGCCGTAGCAAACATAAATGCCGACCACCAGTAACCCCACGAGTTTGATCATCGACTCGGCTGCTATGGTCACCAGCAGGCCCGGGTGTTTTTCGGTAAGACTAAGGGTTTGTGTACCAAACAGAATGGCAAAAAGGGCCATCAATGCGGCCACATATAACCCCACGGTGCCTGAGCCACTTTCGGCGTCGGCGGTGAGCAAATTGATGCTCTCGGTGATGGCATCAAGCTGCAGGGCGATGTAAGGCACTACTCCGACAAAGCAAAGCAGCGTTATCAGCGCGGCCAGGCTGTGCGAGCGGTCATAACGCAGGCTGATAAAATCAGCCAAAGAACTGACACTGTTTTGCTGGCAAATGCGGGTGATTTTAATTAACACCGGAAAGGCAAATAGCATCACCAGCGCAATGCCCACGTAGGTTGGAAACACCGCCCACCCGTAGTGGGTGGTTTGGGTTGTGGTGCCAAAGAAGGCCCAGGACGTGCAGTGGACCCCAAGTCCCAGGCTATAAAGGACAGGGTGCTGCTTATTTTTATCTATTTTTTTATCACCCCAAAATGCCAACGCAAACAAACCTGCCAGATAGAGCAGTACAATAGCGCTGACACTCCAAATATTTAGCATGTTGAAATAGCCCTTATTTGATGCGTTGTTAAATTAGCATAAAAGCTGCCCATGTTGATATTTTGTAAACGTTTTTTATTGCTCTGCAGGGCAATGCATGGCCTCTCCTGGCCGGGCGACCGGCGGATTAGCGTAAAAATTGCCACAAACCATAAAAAAATTGTGGATACCCTTGAAGGGCGTCAAACCACCCCCATAAATAGCCTCAATGTGAAATACGACCCAATTAACTTGTGGAGGAAAGCATGAGCGAGCCGCGCGACGTGCAATCAGAACAAAATGAAACCCTAGACCCCCAAACCGAAGCCCAGGCCGTTGACGCCGAGCAGGTGGAAGTGGTTGAAGGCGAGGCCGTAGAAGGCGAAGTAGTAGACGAAACGGCAGAAAAAATTGCCAGCCTGGAAAAAGCGCTGGCGGCTGCAGAAGCTAAAGTCACTGAACAACAGGACAGTGTGCTACGAGCTCGTGCTGAAGCTGACAATGCTCGCCGTCGTGCCGATGGTGAAGTTGAAAAAGCCCGTAAGTTTGCGCTGGAACGTTTTGCCGGTGAGTTGCTGCCAGTCATTGATAACCTTGAACGCGGTCTGCAAATGGCGGATACCGAAAACGAAGCGATTAAGCCGATGGTTGAAGGGGTCGAAATGACCTTAAAATCTTTTGTCAGCACAATTGAAAAATTCGGAATGGCCCCTATTGATCCGCAAGGCGAGGCGTTCAATCCGGAATTGCATCAGGCAATGTCGATGCAGGAAAGTGCTGACTTTGCACCGAACACGGTAATGGCAGTGATGCAAAAAGGGTACGAATTAAACGGACGTTTGCTGCGTCCGGCCATGGTAATGGTTTCGCGTGCACCAAGCGACGGTGTAGATACGCAGGCTTAACAGTTATTTTTTATTACAGGTATTGAAATTGGTGGTGAATAACCCCACTAATTTTGCAAGATTACAAAAATTTTTGGAGACACGTAATGGGCAGAATCATTGGTATCGATTTAGGTACAACGAATTCATGTGTCGCAGTTTTAGACGGCGACAAACCGCGAGTAATTGAGAACGCGGAAGGTGATCGCACCACGCCATCAATCATCGCTTATACTAACGACGGTGAAACACTGGTAGGTCAGTCTGCGAAACGTCAGGCAGTAACCAACCCGGAAAACACTTTATTCGCTATCAAGCGTCTAATTGGTCGTCGTTTTGAAGACAAAGAAGTACAGCGCGACATCGACATCATGCCTTTCAAAATCGCCAAGGCTGACAACGGTGACGCTTGGGTAGAAGTGAAAGGCGACAAAATGGCGCCGCCGCAGGTTTCTGCCGAAGTACTGAAGAAAATGAAGAAAACTGCTGAAGACTATCTTGGCGAAGCAGTGACTGGCGCGGTAATCACTGTTCCGGCTTACTTTAACGATTCTCAGCGTCAGGCAACGAAAGATGCCGGTCGTATCGCAGGTCTGGAAGTTAAGCGTATTATCAACGAGCCAACAGCTGCTGCACTTGCCTACGGCATGGACAAAAAGCAAGGCGACAACGTTGTTGCGGTTTACGATTTAGGTGGTGGTACCTTTGATATCTCAATCATCGAAATTGATGAAGTAGACGGCGAACACACCTTTGAAGTACTGGCAACTAACGGTGATACCCACTTAGGTGGTGAAGACTTCGATAACCGTGTTATCACTTACCTGGTAGACGAGTTCCATAAAGACCAGGGCATTAACCTGCGTAAAGATCCGCTGGCAATGCAACGCTTAAAAGAAGCGGGTGAGAAAGCTAAAATCGAACTGTCTTCTTCACAGCAAACAGAAGTTAACCTGCCGTACATCACCGCTGATGGTTCAGGTCCTAAGCACTTAGCGATCAAACTGACGCGTGCCAAGCTTGAATCACTGGTTGAAGACATGGTGAAAGAGTCGCTTGAGCCGGTTAAGAAAGCGCTGGCTGATGCTGACCTGTCGGTAAGCGATATTAACGACATCATTCTGGTGGGTGGTCAAACCCGTATGCCTCTGGTACAAAAATACGTAACAGAGTTCTTCGGTAAAGAGCCACGTAAAGACGTTAACCCAGATGAAGCGGTAGCAGTAGGTGCTGCGATTCAAGGTGGTGTTCTGTCTGGTGACGTTAAAGACGTACTGCTGCTGGATGTTACCCCGCTTTCACTGGGTATCGAAACCATGGGCGGCGTAATGACCGCGCTGATTGAGAAGAACACGACGATTCCGACCAAGAAATCGCAAACCTTCTCAACCGCAGAAGACAACCAGTCTGCCGTAACGGTACACGTGCTGCAGGGTGAGCGTAAACAGGCGCAGGGCAATAAGTCACTGGGTCAGTTTAACTTAGAAGGTATTCGTCCGGCTGCTCGCGGTGTACCGCAAATCGAAGTAACTTTCGATATCGATGCCGACGGTATCCTGCACGTATCTGCTAAAGATAAGGACACCGGTAAAGAACAGAAGATCACCATCCAGGCTTCTTCTGGTCTGAACGAAGACGAAATCGAGAAAATGGTAGCCGACGCGGAAGCCAACAAAGAAGCCGATAAGAAGTTCGAAGAACTGATTCAGGCTCGTAACCAGGCTGACGGCATGGTCCACGCTACCCGTAAGCAAATGGACGAAGTAGGTGACGAGCTGAGCGCCGACGATAAAGCGCCAATTGAAGAAGCCCTTAGCGCGCTGGAAACCGCTTCTAAAGGTGAAGACAAGGCAGAAATCGAAGCGAAGACTCAGGAGTTAATCCAGGCCTCCTCCAAGCTGATGGAAGCCGCTCAGGCCCAGCAAGCTGCGGCGGGTGGTGCTGAAGGTGCCGACGCTGGTGCAAGCCAGGGTAAGCCTGACGATGACGTTGTCGACGCTGAGTTTGAAGAAGTTAAAGACGACGACAAAAAGTAAGTAACACGAATTTCCGGCGGTTCGCCGCCGGTGAGCGTTACCATCAGGCGCAGCAGCACACAGCTTGTTGCGCCTTTTTATGTAATACCCATTCCACAAACTATGTTGACAGCCGAAAGTTCGGGCAGTGAATTGCAGCACATGGTTGCTGAAATGGGTATAGTAACAATTAAGCAATCGGGCAATGCACCAGGCATTGCTGTTAACGGGTAGGAATAGCGAGCGATATGTCGAAACGAGATTACTACGAAGTGCTTGGCGTGGACAAAAGTGCCGGCGAGCGCGAGATTAAAAAAGCATACAAAAAACTGGCTATGAAGTACCACCCTGACCGGACGCAGGGCGATAAAGCACTGGAAGAAAAGTTTAAGGAAATCCAGGAAGCTTACGAAGTACTGACCGATGGTCAAAAACGCGCAGCATACGACCAGTATGGCCATGCTGGTGTCGATCCAAATCGCGGCGGTGCCGGATTTGGTGGTGGTGCTGATTTTGGCGATATTTTCGGCGATGTGTTTGGTGATATTTTTGGTGGCGGCCGCGGTCGTCAGTCACGGGCTCGTCAGGGCGCGGATTTACGCTACAACCTGGAGATGTCACTGGAAGAAGCCGTGCGCGGCAAAGAAGTGGAAATTCGCGTACCGACACTGGTAGCCTGTGATTCCTGCCATGGTTCCGGTGCCAAGAAGGGCACCAGCCCGAAAACCTGTCCGACCTGTCATGGTCAGGGCCAGGTACAAATGCGTCAGGGCTTCTTCGCAGTTCAACAAACCTGTCCTACGTGTTCTGGACGCGGCAAGATTATCAGCGATCCGTGTAATGAGTGTCATGGTCAGGGCCGTAAGGAAGAAACGAAAACGCTGTCGGTTAAAGTACCTGCAGGCGTGGACACCGGCGACCGTATCCGCTTAAGCGGTGAAGGCGAAGCCGGCGAGAGTGGTGCACCAGCAGGTGATTTATATGTGCAGGTACATGTTCGCGATCACGACATCTTTACCCGTGACGGTAACAATCTGTACTGCGAAGTACCACTGAGCTTTACCACAGCGGCGCTGGGCGGCGAGCTACAGGTACCGACGCTGGACGGTAAAGTGAAGCTGAAAGTCAGCCCGGAAACGCAAACCGGCCGTATGTTCCGCTTACGCGGCAAAGGCGTTAAGTCGGTTCGCAGCGGTGCCATTGGCGACTTGCTGTGTAAAGTCGTGGTGGAAACCCCGGTGAATTTGTCGGCCAAGCAGAAAGAATTGCTTAAGGAGCTGGACGAATCAATGGGCAAAGGCACAGACGCTGCTAAGCACCGTCCTAAAGAGCAAGGCTTCTTTGACGGCGTTAAAAAGTTCTTCGATGACCTGACTAATTAGTCATCCGGCTTTAAAAATTAATGATTTAACGGATCAACCCTTGTTGATCCGTTTTTGTTTGTCCAGTATAAAAATAACTCATAATAATTACGCCGACCAAAGCGAACTTTTAATAACCGGAGACCAGGAAATGAAATCAGTAAAGGTATTTACAGTGGGACTAATGGCAGCAGGTATGTTTACTGCTGCGAATGCAGCGACCGTTGCTAAATCAGAAAAGCAGGCAGAAGCAGCGGTAGAATATCGCCAGTCGTTGTTTCAACTGGTAAAAAGTAATGCCTCGCCAATGTTTGGTATGGCCAAAGGGGCTTTACCCTTTGATGCTGAGGTAATGCAAACCAATGCGACGCGTCTTGAGCAGTTAGCCGATATGATGGCTGACTACCTGTTGGTGGACACCAGCGGTTTTGATGTGGATACCGAAGCCAAGCCGGCTCTGTTTAGCAATGAGTCAGACGTAATGACTAAAATCGCCAAATTCAAAGAAGCGGCTACCGGTATTAAGAAGGCGGCAATGGCCGGTGATGAAGACAGCTATGGCAAAGCCATTGGCGCATTAGGTGGTGGTTGTAAGTCATGCCACGATGATTACAAAGAGTAATATTAGCTAATATACAAGTTATTCACCAAGCCGGCATCAGCCGGCTTTTTTATTTTCGTCATCCTTGCCTGATCACCAATCTGACTATTCAGCTCGAATAGCTGGTTAGTCAGTCTAAAACTGCGGATGCTGATTGATGCCAGAAACAGCGTGGAAATTGAAGCGAATCTATACTTTAGTTTAGTATTTATGGTTGGTAGTATGCTGAATAGGTTCGAAATTTAGTGTGGCCGGCCGTTATTATAACGTCTCTATTTGTTGTAATTCAGGAATAATTTTCTAAGCTTAGTATCGGGCTGGATTATTAGCGGCTGAATAGTAACCGTAAATTTTAGCAGGACGCATCAGACACCTCATGTTGGAAAAGGTATCCGAACTCGAATTTATCAATATTGCTGAGCAAGCAGTTTTGAAGTCAAACTGCTCAGGCGTTGCCGTGTTCACGCTGAATGCGCATTGCACACCTGACACTCTTCTATTCCTGATGACTAATGGTGACATTGTTGAGGCGGGGGATTTTACCTTGTCGTTTGAACAGTTTGATCGCCATAGCCAGGCAATACAAAACGTTGAAACCCTGCAGGTAAACAGCCTTGATCTCCTCGAAAATAACGTCGGGATAGGCAAGGTTTTACTGCTCGAAGACACAACCCCTGTGGGGGTGCTGGTGTTGCTGTTAAACAAAGGGAATAAAGCCTCGCCCCTTGCGGAGATGGCCATGGAGCTGGCCTCAGAACGCCTTAAACTGGCTCTGGAACGGGCTCACACTTATAAATGCCCGGTTATCAGTACCAACACTCATTTAAACCAGAAGCTTGAGCTACTTAACGAAATTGGTTCTATTTCAAAAACCGGCGGTTGGGAAATCGAACTTAGCACGGGGGTAATTACCTGGACCGATGAAATGTTTCGGATTTACGGCTTACCTCACGGCTCGCCGGTCTCTATTTCAACGGCTATGGCGTTCTTTCCACCGGAAACCAAAAAAGCCATCATGGCATCTTTTGACAAGGTGGTAACTGAAGGCCGGGAATATTGCCATGAAGGCTTCCTGCGCCGCGCCGATGGCAAGGTGTTGCGCATTAAAGCCACCGGTAAGCCCCGTTACAGCGGGAATAAGGTTACACAGGTATTTGGCGCGCTGGAAGACATCACCGAACAGTACCGGTTACTGGAAACCGAATACAATTATGCGGCCTACCTTACTGCTATCCTTGACAATTTAAACGACGTGGTCGTCACCATTGATACCAGCGGCACCATCATTACCGCTAATAAAACAATGTCGACAATCTTCGGTTATGAACCCGAGGAAATAATGGGCCAGGATGTCAGTATTCTGATGCCTGAACCGTATGCCAAATACCATAGCGAATTTCTTAAGCACTATCTGGAAACCGGCCGCGCTAAAATCATTGGTGTGGGGCGTGAGCTCCCCGGGTTACATAAATCCGGCCGGGTGTTTCCGATTGAGTTATCGCTTTCCGAGGTGGTACAGGATGGCCAGCGTCAGTTTATCGGTATTGTTAAAGACATAACTGAACGTAAGAAGGCCATGGAAGAAATCTATAAGACGGCCTATTTCGACGATCTTACCGACTTACCTAATATGCGGTCTTTTGAAATGGATTTAACCCGGGTGCTGAAACAGGCGTCGTCTCAATTCAATGCTCTGGATATTTATTGTTGCCTGATCGATATGGATAACTTTACTCAGTACAACCTGAGTTTTGGTAAGCACGTGGGCGATAAAATTCTGGCTACGATAGCCGGGCGACTCAGTGCCACAATTGAAGGCGATTTAAAGGTATATCGTGGTATCGGCGATAACTTCCTGATCCTTTCCACTGCGCCAGTAGACGGTGAAAATAGAGAAAATGAAAATATAATCAATGCCCTGGAGTGGGAAGTTCATAAAGCCATTGTGACACCTATAGCGGTAGAAGATTTAGTTCATACGGTAACCGCCGCTATTTCGTCGTGTCGGTTAGAGGCATCCAAAGCCAGTTATGAAAAGGTCAATGGCGTTTTGTCCTTTGGCAAAAAACGCGCGAAGAAACAGGGGCCGGGCAGCGTGTTGACACTGGATAAAGCGGCTTTTGAAGATTATAACCGTTACAACACCATTACCCATTCATTCCAGCGCGCTTTGCAGAACAACGAATTTTACCTCATGTTGCAGCCTCAGTTTAATGCCGATAACGAGGTGATAGGTTCGGAGGCCCTCATCCGCTGGGAACACCCTGAATTAGGCATGGTCAGTCCGGTGGAGTTTATTCCGGTGGCGGAAGAAAGTGACGCTATCATTGATATTGGCAACTGGGTGATCAATGAAGCGTGCCGCTTGCTTTATGAATGCGAGCAGCATGGCAAGCAAACCCGCATTGCAGTGAATATTAGCGGTCGCCACATTGTGCGGGCAGACTTTGCTGAAACCATAACGCAGCTTATTGAGAAGTGGAATTTAACGCCGGAAACATTGATGCTGGAAATAACCGAAACCACCCTGGTATCGAGCATTGACCTGGTTCGTGAGCGAATGGATAAACTGGGCGAACTGGGCTTTTCATTTTCTATTGATGATTTTGGTACCGGGTACTCAAGCCTGAGTTACCTGAAAGAATTACCCATTTCTGAGTTGAAGATAGACCGTTATTTTGTTGACGAAATTAACTTCCATGATGATGAAGTGCCGATCGTGAATTCCATTATCGATTTGTCTCACGCTCTGGGGGTGAGCAGCGTGGCAGAAGGGATCGAAAATGAATTTCAGCGTGAGTACCTGCGTCAGCGCGGATGTGAATTTTTTCAAGGTTATTTCTACTCCCGTCCGCTACCTGAAAAAGCCTGGCGTGACTTTATTATGACCAGTCCGTTTAGTAAAATTGATTTAGATTAAAAAAAGCGCAATTAGCCTAAAGTTGTCGACATATAAGCCAATGGTCGTATGCGCAAACGGCCCATTTTCTATTACTGTAATAGCATGTAGAAGTTTTCAATGAAGATTTCAAGCCACATAATAATAGTGTAGGAAGTGAATTTGTATGTCATATCAAGCCGAATATCAGCGTTCAATTGAACAACCCGCCGAGTTTTGGGCTGAGCAGGCCAAAGCTCTCCCCTGGTTTAAAGCGCCGCAGGACATTCTCACCCAGGACAACGACGGAATTTATCACTGGTTTGAAGACGGTGAGATGAATACTGCTTATATGGCGGTTGATTATCACGTTGAGAATGGCCGGGGCGATCAACCCGCTATTATCTACGATTCACCGGTTTCCAATAGCAAGTCAGTACTTACCTATGCCCAGCTGCAGGAACAGGTGGCTCTGTTTGCCGGGGTATTAAAAGCCCAGGGCGTGGAAAAGGGCGATCGCGTAGTCGTTTACATGCCCATGATCACCGAAGCTGTGGTGGCCATGCTGGCGATTGCCCGTTTAGGCGCCATTCATTCAGTGGTGTTTGGCGGTTTCGCGCCCCACGAACTCGCCGTTCGAATTGAAGACGCTGAGCCAAAACTGATAGTGACGGCGTCATGTGGTATCGAAGTGGCTAAGGTGATTGAGTATAAGCCGCTTGTCGACAAAGCCATTGAGCTTTCAGCGCATAAGCCTGAGTGTTGTGTTGTGCTACAGCGCCCTCAAGCCAAAGCGGCTATGCATGCAGGCATGGATATCGACTGGGCAGAAGCCATGGCTGGCGCTACACCAGCCGATTGCGTGGCGGTTAAAGGCACGGATCCGCTGTATATTCTGTATACCTCTGGCACCACGGGTAAACCAAAAGGTGTTGTGCGTGAAAATGGCGGCCATGCCGTGGCATTAAAGTATTCCATGACGGCGGTTTACGACATGCAACCGGGCGAAGTGTTCTGGGCCGCATCCGATGTGGGTTGGGTTGTGGGTCACTCCTATATTGTTTACGGCCCGCTTCTGCATGGTTGCACTACCGTTGTTTACGAAGGCAAACCTGTACGCACACCTGATGCCGGCGCATTCTGGCGAATGGTAGATGAATACAAAATTAAAGCACTTTTTGCAGCGCCTACTGCGTTTCGGGCGATTCGTAAGGAAGACCCGGAGGCGGCAGAAATTAAAAAATACGACATCTCTTCACTGAAAACGATCTTTATGGCGGGCGAACGACTCGATCCGCCTACTTATCTTTGGACCGTAGATAAAACCGGTAAACCTGTCGTTGATCACTGGTGGCAAACCGAAACCGGCTGGGCTATCTGTGCCAACCTGATGGGCGTTGAGCCCAAACCTGCCAAACCCGGCTCATCAACACTGCCGACACCCGGGTTTAATGTTCAGGTGCTGGATGCCCGTGGAAACGAGTTGCCAGCTGGAGAGCAGGGCGCTATTGCGATTAAGTTACCTTTACCACCGAGCTGTCTGGCAACCATCTGGGGCGACTTTGAACGCTTCAAGTCAGGTTACCTTAGCGACTTCCCGGGCTATTATTGCTCCGGTGATGGCGGCTATAAGGATGACGAGGGCTACGTGTTCATTATGGGCCGTACCGATGATGTGATTAACGTGGCCGGACACCGCCTATCGACCGGTGAGATGGAAGAGATCCTGGCAGCGCACGACGCGGTGGCAGAATGCAGTGTTATTGGTGTGCATGATGCGTTGAAAGGGCAGGAGCCGGTTGGTCTGGTATTACTTAAAGATGGCTACGACATCGACGAGGATGATCTGCAAAAAGAACTGGTGGCGATGGTGAGAAAAGAAATTGGCCCTATTGCCTGCTTTAAGCGCGCAGTGGTGGTGCCAAGGCTGCCTAAAACCCGGTCAGGCAAAATACTGCGTAAGCTATTACGCCAGATTGCTTCTAACCAGGAAGTGGCGGTGCCCTCAACTATTGACGATCCTGCCAGCGTGCCCGAAATTGAAGCGATAATGAAAGAGCAGGGACTGGTGAAATCCGGCACTGACTAATGGGCAACAGTTCAACATCTAAGTGGCTTCTGTTCGTTCTTCGGAAGTTGCTTTTTTAGCCGGCGCAAGCCGGCTTTTTTCTTTGACTTCCCCGCCACCCGCTTGCAAAATGCAGCCTCGTTCCGAGACGATGGTGAGTAGTAGTGATAGCGTCTTTAACCACGCCTGTCAGCGATTTGCTGGCGGGGTATTTTAATGAAATGAGCCTGATGCTAATGGCAACCCTGCTGGTTGTTTATGGCGACATCATCAACAAGCAGGTTAAACGCAGCCTGAGTGGGCTGCACTTTATATTGCGCAGCGGATTATTTGTGTTGCTGTGTGCTTTCGGATACGGCGCTTTAACGCTTTATGGCGCGCCACTGCTTCATCATATCTCTAAGTTTGTAGCCTATGAGTATCGCGGCGTTGCGTTTATTCTCGCTTTTATTGCGTTAGGCCTGGCCGCAGAGCGAAGACGCTATATCTGAGTAGAGGATACAAACCGCTTACATGCTGCGCTGTCGCGTCAACAAATCCAAGTGGCTGGTAATGGAGAAAACTCCACGACGAGACGTCTGAGACAATAAGCCAGGAAAGTATGATGTATGATTCATCAGCTCACTTGCTTCCCAAAAACAATGGGTTATTTTAACTCAGCGACTTGATTATTAAGTCGTTGCAATAGGTTTATCAGGGTTTCTTTTTCCTCTTGCGATAGCACCTCAAGCAGCCGTGTCTCACGCGATAATGCGACCTTAATCATATGACTATGTAATTCAGTACCCCGCGCGGTGAGTGCAATCAGTAAGTGACGACTATCTGCTTTACTCTTGGCCAACGTCACCAATTGTTGATTTTTTAGGTTTTTAACTGTTCTGCTTACCAGTGCTTTATCTAGCCCAATGACGCTGCAGATATAATTGGCAGTGATATTATTTTCTACTGCCAGTAACGCAATAATTCGCCATTCTACAATGCCTACGCCGAACTCTTTGCGATAGAGATTTGAGGCGCCTGCTGACAATTTATTCGCCAGAAAGGTAATCAAACCGGGTACATAGCGCTCAAGATCAAGCTGTGTAGGGAGAGTGGGATTTCTGTCGGACATACATTTAAACCTCGTAAATTCAATATATTACTTCTTTCTAATTATTAAATATAGTGCGTACAGTTGACATATCAACTGATTTTTAAGTAAGCTATTGTTAATAGTTTATTAATAATTTATTGATAGTTTGTTTGGGTTGCGAGGGTAAAATGATAGACGTTGTAATTTCTGAGCACGAAAAGCTCTCTGATGCAGTTTTAAAATTGACACTTTCTGCGTTGAAAGGAGAACAGCTGCCAGAATTCAAGGCCGGGGCTCACATCGATGTAAGAGTTAATGACTCCATCGTCAGGCAATACTCGATTTGCAGTGCAGCTTCTGCGAAGGATGCCTACAGCATTGCTGTGCTGAATGATCCAAACTCCCGTGGCGGTTCGATGCACATACACCGCGAGTTTAAAGCAGGTCAGATTGTCCAGATCTCTGCACCACGCAACCTTTTTGAACTGGGTGAGCATTCTGCGCCGGTGCTGCTTATCGGGGCAGGAATAGGCATCACACCCTTATTATCAATGGGGTATACCCTGGCCGAGCGTGGCCAGGACTTCACAATATGTTACTTGCATAAACCGGCTGAGCATGTGGCATTTCAGTCTGAGTTACTCAGCGAGCCTTTTGCCGGCAAATCAGTACTTATTCCCGCGGTCAATCGGCAGACTACCCGTCAGCAACTTAAGTCGCTGATTGGTGAATATCAGGACGGACAGCATGTTTATACGTGCGGCCCGGCTGGTTTCATGGAGTTGGTTTTTGAACTCGCAGATGTACAAAACTGGCCGTCGCAGTCGTTACACAAGGAGATGTTTCAAAATGATGTTGATAATTCTACTGATGCGGATAAGAGTTTTACGTTACATCTGACAAAATCAGCTTGCAGTGTGCAGGTGAGTGCCGAGCAGACTGCGCTGGAAGCCCTTGATGAAGCGGGTATTGAGATTGATGCAAGTTGTGAGCAGGGGGTATGCGGGACATGCCTTCTGAAAGTGGTTGACGGTAAAGTCGACCACCGGGACGCATACCTTACTGAAGAGGAGAAGCGGCTGCATAACCAGTTTACCCCTTGCTGTTCGCGAGCCTTGTCCTCTTCACTTTCTATAGAACTTTAACTGACTCAAGCAGAGGCGCATATGACTGTTCATATTCAGCAACCCAATAGCACTGAAACCTCCACGGATGGCACTCGTCACTCCTTCCCATTAGAGCGGTGGTATGTAGCCGCGTTGAGTAAAGAGGTTAAGTCGGACCCAGTAGGCAAGACGTTATTAAATGAACCATTGGTTATATTCAGAACTGAAGATGGTCAGGTTCATGCCCTCGAGGACCGCTGTTGTCACCGTTTTTTACCTTTGTCTTCTGGAAGCGTAGAGGCGGGTGGATTACGCTGTGGATATCACGGACTGCTTTTTAACGGGGACGGAAAATGTATTGAAATACCGGGACAGGATAAAATTCCCTCTCGGGCTAAGATCCACCGTTATGTGGTTAAGGAACAAGATGAGATTGTGTGGATTTGGTTTGGCAGCGAAGCCACCAGTGAGCCTGCCAGCGAACCACCTCGTTATCAAATTCATAGTGATTCAGGGTTTTACTTTGACGGTGATGTTTACCACTATCAAGCACCGTATCAGTTAGTCCATGATAACCTTTTGGATCTCAGTCATTTAGGTTACGTTCACCTGAAAACCATTGGCGGTAATGCAAAGATTCATATGAATGCGCCAATGGAAGTGACTCAGGAAGGTGAAAGTGTAAAGGTCGTGCGGCATATGCTTAATTCTGCGCCTCCCCCGACCTACAGTGCTGCGTATCCATTCGGCGAGTCGATTGATCGCTGGCAGGAAATTGTTTTTTACCCCTCACATTTGGAGATCTGGACCGGTGCAGTGAATCACAATACTGATTCTGTTCGCGACCCTGACAGAGGCGGTTTTCACATGCGCGGATTTCACGGTCTGACGCCGGAAACAGAGGAAAGTTGTTATTATTTTTGGACCATTGCCAGTAACCCCAGTTCGAACATCGAAGCGGTGATGGAAAAAATCGTTAACCAGACTAAGTACACCTTCGATGAAGACAAAGAAGTGATTGAGGCGCAATATAAAAACATGAAACGATTTCCGGGCAAAAAGACTATCGATATTCATGTGGATGTGGCGCCGAACCGCGCGCGGCGTATCGTAGAGTCGTTGAAACAATCCCAGACTGTCGGCCCGGTCTGAGGGAGCGGCTGCAGAGCGAGGCTCGCTCTGGCAGTCGTTTCAGATGAGTTTGTTGATGAAGACCGATAGGGAAAAATGAGCCTGATTCAGCTTGTTTTTCTCAATCAGGCTATAGCATTTATAACAATGCGTTCCAACTTAGCGTGCGAGCCACGAATGCCATTGTAGCAATTGCCGGTTAGACCTGAAGTCTCCTTTGGTAAGGTTTCTAGACAGTCCACTTAACCTTTTCACAATATTCTCTGCTCAAAATACCCGGTAAACGCGGTATGATGGCGCTGTGTAATTAAAAAACTTATCAAACATGAATCAGCAATCGTTAGAAAAACGGGAACAAATCAGGGTTATCGTACAGGCAATCAAAGCCGAAGAGGCGATGCTGCGCAGCAAATGTCGTTTTCTGGCATTTCAAAACACATTAGGCATGCTGCTGCTAGTACTGTCTTTGAGTAGCATGATCGTCCTGGGGGCTTTGTATTATTTTGCCGTCATTCCGGTGTGGTTAACGGTACTGAGTATAGCGGCAGTTGCCTCGGTTTCTCATGAACTGGAGCATGACCTCATTCATCGTCAGTATTTTAAAAATTCGCCATTTGTGCGCAACCTGATGATGTTAATTGTGTGGCTAATGCGGCCAAATACAGTCAACCCTTGGTACAGAAGAAAAATTCATCACCATCACCATCAGCATTCAGGCACTTCACAGGATCTCGAAGAACGCCTGGTGGGCAACGGCGTTAAAAACCCAATAAAAAGGCTGCTGGTGATTGTTGATGGTTTAGCGGGCTTGCTGTTGTTTCACAAAGTGTATAAAAAAGAAATTAACGGGTTTAGCTTTGCAACTGTGTTTCACGCTGGTTTCCCCGTTACCACTGCATACTTTTCGGTGCTCTACAGTATGATAATTTACCACATACTGAACCTGTTCACGCCAATGGAGCAATACTTACCC
>OJDQ01000386.1_pt1 | contig 20416 bp, 18 predicted proteins | sample 1592851 | NCBI WGS metagenome assembly OJDQ01 (sample SAMN05416774, study PRJEB24817) | seawater metagenome | isolation source: Sea water | place: Canada:Atlantic | collected 2013-07 | reverse complement strand
ACTGTCACTTTCCTGAAAGCCGCAGCCGCCACTGCATTTTTCAGAGGTGCCCTAGCTTAAGTGAACGATCTTTGTTGAATAAACTTGTTTTTTGGGAGTCTCATTGTTGGGTAACGCGCTACGCGTTAACCCAACCTGCAGATGTTGATTTGATGCCATAGGTTAATACGGCGTTACTTTGACCACTAACCCAAGCAAGGGATGGTCGAGGTAATGCACTTCATCGCTGCGCATTCTTCGGCTCAAATTAAATTCTGCTGCACGTAGAGGAATCCATTCAGCTTGTGGTGTTTGGTCTAGGGCTAACTCGGTTGCCGCGATGGATTCATCGGCCGGTGTCGTTAACGTGTCTTCAGGGAATTGATTATAGTCTGCGGAAAATTCAGTTTCCGATATTTCATAGGCTTCATTTTTTTCGTCTATTTCATCAATCTCGGGCACGGCAAATATAAATTGTTCCACCACTAAATTTGGTGTGATGTGAATAAAGCGGCTGCGGTGAAACTGAATGCTGCCAGATAGCTTTACTTTAATGTCACTTTCTAGCTCCGCTGTCACTTCATGAATAATGGGGGCGTCGGCATTTTGTATTTCTTCCACCCAAGCTTGATGCCAGAGCATTGAAATATCGTTGCGGTAACGAAAGCGCGCGGCGGGGTCGGCAAATTCAAGCGTATCAAGTGGTTGGATAACGGGCTTTTCAATAATCTCTTCTTCAACCGCATCGGTATTTAATTCTGTGTCTTCAATGATTATTTCATTGGTGTCTTCGGCCATGAGTAATTGAGTATTGATTGCGTCGGCTTCTTCTTGTTTCCATTGTTCTAACAAGGGCCAGTGTTCTTCACGTGCGCTGTTTTCGTCTAGGTAGGCAAAGATCATTACCTCAACTCGATAGCGCTCTGACGCGTGTATCTGTGCTGCAAGCAACAAGCAAGTGAGCGTAAGCAGTAGGTTTTTCACGAGTTGGGATCCTTTTGCAAATCGGTAAGGAGTTGGTCGATGGCGTTAAAGCGTTGTTCTATGGTGTCCATCTTAGCGTAGAAGCGCATGGAATTACCGTCATCCAGTTTATAGGCATCAGGGCGCGTCTGCACCAGCTTGATTAGGGTGAACGGATTGATCTCGGTGTCACGGGTGAATTCGATGCGGCCTTGGCTGTCGTTGGCATCCAATCGTGCAATTCCTGCCGGTGTTAATCGCAGTTTGAGTGATGTGATTTGGAATAAGTTCTTCACGGCGTCTGGAAGTAAACCAAAACGGTCGATCATTTCGACTTGAAGCTCCCGTAATTCGTGATCATCTTTGGCGCTGGCAATGCGTTTGTACAGGGTTAAGCGACTGTTGACGTCAGGCAGGTAATCGCTTGGAATTAAAGCGGGGACATGCAGATTAACCTCAGCCCCATGATTGGTGGCTAAATCAACGGATGGTTCTTTGCCAGAGCGTATTGCGTTCACGGCTTGCTCAAGCATTTCCATATATAGGGTGAAGCCAATGGTTTCAATTTGGCCTGATTGTTCATCACCTAATAATTCACCAGCACCACGAATTTCTAGGTCGTGTGTGGCGAGCATAAAGCCAGCCCCAAGATCTTGAGCAGCAGAAATCGCCTCTAAACGTTTGTTAGCGTCTTTGGTTAATTGCTTTGGCGGCGGCGTTAATAAATACGCATACGCTTGGTGGTGGGAACGACCCACGCGGCCCCGCAATTGATGCAACTGGGCTAAGCCAAATTTATCCGCGCGTTCAATAATAATGGTGTTGGCTGAGGGTACGTCGATACCAGTTTCAATAATGGTGGTACATACCAAAACGTTAAAGCGCTTGTGATAAAAGTCGCTCATGACACTTTCTAGTTCGCGTTCCGACATCTGACCATGAGCCACCACAATGCGCGCTTCTGGAATTGCTTCTGATAATTCACGAGCCGTTTTTTCAATGCTCTTTACTTCGTTGTGCAAGAAGTACACTTGGCCGCCACGGAGTACTTCTCGTAATACAGCTTCTTTAACGGTGTTGTTATCGTGCTGTCTTACAAACGTTTTTACGCTTAAACGTTTTGCCGGAGGCGTCGCAATAATGGATAAATCACGGATGCTGGCCATGGCCATATTCAGTGTTCTTGGAATAGGCGTGGCGGTAAGCGTTAGAATGTCGACTTCCGCACGTAGGGCTTTAATTTTTTCTTTTTGCGCCACACCAAAGCGGTGTTCTTCATCAATAATTAATAAACCCAGATGATCAAACTTAACGTCTTTTTGTAGCAGTTTATGCGTACCGACGACGATATCAGTTTTGCCTTGCAGCATATTGTCGAGGGCGGTTTGAGTTTCTTTCGCTGAATTAAATCGCGACAGTACATCCACTTTTACCGGCCACTCGGCAAAGCGGTCAGAAATATTCTGATAATGCTGCTGAGCCAATAGCGTTGTCGGTACGAGTATCGCGACTTGCTTACCACTTTGTACGGCCATAAAAGCAGCGCGCATAGCGACTTCGGTTTTACCAAAACCAACATCACCGCACACTAAGCGATCCATTGGGCGGGCAGAGCACATGTCTTCAATAACGGCTTCAATTGCAGCCAGCTGGTCTGGCGTTTCTTCGTAAGGGAAGTCAGACGAAAAACGCTCGTAATCCTGATCCGGCTTATCAAAAGAGAATCCTTTACGCGCTTGGCGGCGTGCATAAATATCCAGCAGCTCGGCGGCGGTATCACGAATTTTCTCAACCGCTTTACGTTTGGCTGCAGCCCATTTTTCAGTACCAAGTTTATTTACGGGGGCGCGTTCTTGTTCGCCGCCATAACGTGAAATTAAATGCAGTGCTGATACTGGTACATACAACTTATCTTTATTGGCATATTCGAGTAATAAGAATTCGTTAACTTGCCCGCCTGCTTCAAGAGTTTGCAGCCCCATGTAGCGACCCACCCCGTGATCGAGGTGAACGATGGGCGCGCCTTCTTTTAGCTCGGATAAATCGCGAATCATGGTATCGCGATCGTTCTTCTGCTTTTGACGGCGGCGTGTTTGGCGAATGCGCTGGCCAAACAATTCGTTTTCTGTGATCAGGTGTAATTCATCGCCAGTATCATTGGCAATGGTGACGCCTTTTTCTAGCGGTGCGATCAATAATGCTGGGCTGGCGCTACCAATTGCAAAATCAGGCCACGATTGTAGTTCTTCCGGTGATACTTTAATGCGACGTAATAATTCTTTTAATGCTTCTCGACGGCCGGCAGATTCGGCACAAAAGAGCACTTTGCCTGAGGTACTTTTTAGCCAATTATCTAAACGCAGCAAGGGCTGCTCTGAACGCGAATCAACACTCAAGTCGGGTAGGGCTGAGGTATCAAACGCTGATGTGCCTGCTCGATCTGGTATAGCGTCGTTGTGCCACTGAATACGAGGAAAGGCATTCAAGTGACGGAACATGTCGTCTTTGGCTAAAAACAAATGCGCCGGGGCAACAATAGGGCGTTGTATATCATAGCGGCGGCTTTCGTAGCGGCTTTCAACGTCGGTTCTAAAATGATCCGCGGCGTCTTCCAGTTTGGCGTCGTGAACAATTAAGGTATTGCGTGGCAGGTGATCAAAGATGTTGCCGAGATCATCATTAAAAAATAGCGGTAGATAATATTCGATACCGGCAGGCGCAATGCCTTGGCCAATGTCGGTGTAGACACTGCAATTTTTTGGGTCTTGTTCAAAGAAATCGAACCAGCGAGTTTTGAAGGTACGAATCGCAGTGCTATCAAGTGGAAACTCGCGTGCAGGCAAGATTCGTACTTGCTCGATTTTATCGAGAGTCCGCTGGTTGTCAGGATCAAAGGTACGAAGTGATTCGATCTCGTCATCAAACAGTTCCACACGAAATGGCAGCGGCTGTCCCATGGGGAATACATCAATGATGCCGCCACGAACGGCAAATTCACCGTGTTCATAGACAGTATCCACGCAGTGATAGCCTGCGTTTTCAAGTTGACGTCGGGTATTGTCGACGTTGAAGGTCTGACCAACATCCAGTGCAAATGTCTGCCCTTGATAAAAACTCGCCGGTGGCAAACGGTGCAGTAGGGTCGTGACCGGAACAATCAGTACGCCTTGTTTGAGATCCTGCAGCTGGCTTAAGGTCGCGATACGTTGAGATATAATATCTTGGTGCGGCGAGAAAACGTCATAGGCCAAAATTTCCCAATCCGGGAAGTGCATCACCGCTAGGTCGGGGGCGAAGAAGTGGATTTCATCTTCTAAACGTAACGCACCGCCGGTGTCGGTGGTAACCACTAAGGTTAGACCTTGGTGCTCAAGTGCCGCGCTGGCAATCGCAAGTGCTTGGCTAGCGCCTTCTAGTTGCCCCCAGAAACGACGCTCGCCAGCGCGTTGTGGAATTTCAGGGCGAAGAGGACTGAGCATGCCGGCTCCATCTGCAGAAAAATAGGGCGCTAGTGTACCCAAAGGCCGTCGAGCTGTTAACTCCGGTGCGTTAACGACAGAGTATTCTATTAACTGGCCGAACTTAATATTTGTCGTGAGGGGGCAAAATCGGCATAATGCGGCACAAATTTTTAACCCTTAATTCGACACTTTTTGAAGGTGACCCAGTGAGCCAAGACATGCGCGACGCCTGTTTACAGGACTGGATGGAACGTGAAGCCATCGCTGAATCCATGATTCCATTGATCGGAACTTTGTACCGTACTAAGAGCATTGTCTCTTCAGTATACGGTCGTCCTGTCATTAACCGTTCTGTTATTGACCTACTAAAAGCGCACCGTTTTGTGCGTCACATGGAAAACGAAGAGCTGTCTATTCATGACACTTTCCCAATCTTAAAAGCCATCGCCGATATGGATATTGCCCGCGCGCATATCGATTTAGGTAAGCTGGCTGTGGCTTTCCGTCAAGACGACAGTGGTCGTGATCTTCCTGCTTTCTTAGCCGATGAGCTAAGTGGCTTGGTGGGGCAGGATCAAAAGGATCTAGAAAATCGTGACGTCATCCTTTACGGCTTTGGTCGTATCGGTCGCTTGCTTGCACGCATTCTTATCGAGAAAGAAGGCGGAGGTAATGGCTTGCGTTTGCGCGCTATCGTTGTTCGTCGTGGTAAAGGCGATGACCTTGTGAAGCGTGCTTCGCTGCTGCGTCGTGATTCAGTTCACGGTACGTTCCGTGGAAGTATCAGCATTGATCACGAAAATGAAGCCATCATTGCCAACGGCACTTACATCAAAATCATTTACGCTAACAACCCTGCGGAAATCGATTACACCCAATACGGCATTAACAATGCGCTGGTTATCGATAACACGGGTGTATGGCGTGATGAAGCAGGCCTTGCTCAACACTTGGAAGCGAAGGGCACAGCACGTGTTCTATTAACCGCTCCAGGTAAGGGTGACCTGAAGAACATCGTTTACGGTATCAACAATAAAGATATCGAAGGCACAGATAAGATTTTATCTGCTGCTTCTTGTACGACCAATGCGATCACGCCTGTATTGAAAGTGATGAACGACAAGTTCGGCATTGAGAACGGTCACGTTGAGACAGTTCACTCGTACACCAACGATCAGAACCTAATCGACAACTATCACTCGGGTGATCGTCGTGGTCGTTCAGCACCGCTTAACATGGTTATTACTGAAACTGGCGCAGCAAGCGCAGTCGCGAAAGCACTGCCGGAGCTGAAAGGCCTGCTTTCTGGTAACGCGATCCGTGTTCCTACGCCTAACGTGTCTATGGCTATTCTGTCTTTGAACCTAAAGAGCGATACGACCGCCGAAGAAGTGAATGAGTATCTTCGCGACCAAGCGCTACATTCTTCTGTTCGTAAGCAGATTGACTGGGTTAGCTCACCTGAAGTGGTATCTACTGATTTTGTTGGTAACAGCCATGCCGGTATCGTTGATGCTAAAGCAACGATTGCTAACGGTAATCGCGTCAACTTGTATGTGTGGTACGACAACGAGTTCGGCTACAGCCGTCAAGTGGTTCGCATTGCTCAGCAGGTTTGTGGTGTCGAGTACCCAACGTATCCTGCACTCGGATAATACGAAAAATCAGCCGTTGCACCTTGCAACGGCTTTTTTTTGTCTAAGCTATGAACAATCTACTTGATTGACGGATTGCTTTTATCGGTGGAACAGTCTTATTGGCTGAGCTGTCGGTGGATAAAAGTCAGTTGCGTCATTATACTTAGCGCAAATTTTTACTTGGGAAGTGGGTAGAACTTTCTAATTTGTATGAAATGTGTTCAGCGGTCGTCTATTTTGATTTGAATGGGCGGTTTCTGTGCGTTTTTTGTACAAAAAAAGAAAGCGCCCTGAACGTGATTAGGCGAGGCGTATGATCAAAGTTAAGAAAGGTCTCGATTTACCAATCACCGGTAGCCCTGAACAGACTATTTCAGAAGGATCAAAGATCACGGAAGTGGCTTTGGTAGGACTGGATTACGTTGGTATGAAACCAACAATGGCTGTACAGGACGGTGATCGAGTCAAGAAAGGCCAGGTGATTTTCACCGATAAGAAAACCGACGGCGTACAGTACACCGCACCCGCTGCTGGTGTTGTGAAAGCTGTGAACCGTGGAGAACGTCGAGTGTTTCAATCGCTTGTTATCGAAGTTGATGGCAACGAAGAAGAAACCTTTACTAGTTACGCAGCTGATAAGCTGGGCGGGCTAAGTTCAAACGATGTTGAGCAAAACCTCATTACTTCTGGTTTGTGGACGACGCTACGCACGCGTCCTTATTCCAAAGTTCCGGTGCCGGGCTCGCGTCCAGCAGCCTTGTTCATTAATGCCATGGACACCAACCCATTGGCTGCCAACCCTGAAGTGATTATTGGCGAACAGGCAGAAGCATTCACAAACGGTGTTCGTGTACTTAGTCGTCTCAGTGAAGGTAAAACCTACGTGTGTAAAGCACCGGGTGCTTCAATCCCATCCGCGGGTGTTGAGCAAACTGAAGAGTTTGGTGGGCCACACCCTGCAGGCTTGGCTGGCACACATGTTCATTTCTTACACCCAGCCAGTGCGACTCGTACTGTGTGGACGGTGGGATACCAGGACGTGATTGCGATTGGCCACTTGTTTACCTCGGGTAAAATTTACTCTGACCGTGTTGTTGCTTTAGCAGGCCCGCAGGTAAATAAGCCGCGTTTGGTTCGTACTCGTGTGGGTGCTTCCTTAGCGCAATTGACTAACGGCGAACTGAAGTCTGGTGAAAACCGTCTGATTTCTGGTTCTGTGTTTGGCGGTCGTACGTCGGCTGGTGCCTTAGGTTACTTGGGGGCATCTCACAACCAAGTGTCGGTGTTGGAAGAAGGGCGTGATCGTCCGATGCTTCATTACCTCCGCCCGGGGGTTGATCGCTTCTCTGTGATGCCGATCTACATCTCTAAGTTAATGGGTAAGTTGTTTCCATTCACGACCACCACAAACGGTTCAGAACGAGCCATGGTGCCGGTCGGTGCTTATGAACGCATTATGCCACTCGATATTTTACCGACTCAGTTGCTACGTGCCCTGATTGTAGAAGATATGGAAAGTGCGATTGATTTGGGTGCCTTAGAACTGGATGAAGACGACATAGCTTTGTGTAGCTTCGTCTGCCCGGGCAAATACGAATATGGTCCGATTCTGCGTAAGAATCTCACCAGAATCGAAGCGGAGGGTTAATTATGTTGCGTAGTACGCTCGATAAGCTTGAGCCGCACTTCCTGAAAGGCGGTAAGCTCGAAAAAATGTATCCGCTGTACGAGGCAATCGATACGGGTCTGTATTCGCCTCCTAGCGTCACTAATAACACCGCACACGTGCGTGATGGCATCGATTTGAAGCGCATCATGATTACCGTGTGGGCGTGTACTTTCCCAGCGATGTTCTTCGGTATGTACAACATCGGTTTGCAGGCAAACGAAGCCATTGCTGCCGGTTTAGGTGCTCCGATTGAAGGCTGGCGTGAATTTATCATTGCTCTGTTGGGTGGTGCTGGTCACAACCCGGCGGTGTTCTGGGATAACTTTGCCTTTGGTGCCTCATACTTCTTACCTATCTACGCGGTGACTTTCATCGTGGGTGGTTTCTGGGAAGTTATTTTTGCCACGGTCCGAAAACACGAAGTGAACGAAGGTTTCTTTGTTACTTCGGTACTGTTTGCTTTGACTCTACCGCCAAGCATTCCGCTATGGCAGGTGGCTCTAGGTATTACCTTTGGTGTTGTGATCGGTAAGGAAATTTTCGGTGGTACCGGTAAAAACTTCCTTAACCCGGCTCTGACTGGCCGTGCATTTTTGTTCTTTGCATACCCAGCAAATATGTCTGGTAACGCAGTATGGACCGCCGCTGATGGCTACTCAGGTGCGACTGCACTGGGTCTAGCAGCAGAAGGTGGTGTTGAGCGTGTTGTGGATAACGGCATTACATGGATGGACGCTTTCCTAGGTTTCGTTCCAGGTTCAATGGGTGAAGTCAGTACGCTAGCCATCATGATTGGTGGTGCGATTCTACTGACCATGAACATTGCCTCTTGGCGTATTGTTGCTGGTGTGATGATCGGTATGGTTGCTAGCACCTTGTTGCTTAACGCGATTGGCTCCGACTCTAACCCTATGTTTGCTATGCCTTGGTACTGGCATCTAGTGGTGGGTGGTTTTGCTTTTGGTATGTTCTTTATGGCGACTGATCCAGTTTCTGCCTCAATGACTAACAAAGGTAAGTGGTTCTTCGGTGCGCTCATTGGTTTGATGGTAGTGATGATACGTGTCATCAACCCAGCATTCCCTGAGGGCATGATGCTGGCCATCTTGTTTGCCAACTTATTCTCGCCACTGATTGACCATTTTGTGGTGCAAGCCAACGTGAAGCGGAGGGTTGCTCGTGTCAGCTAATAACGACAGCATTCAAAAAACCTTACTAGTCGCGATTTTATTGTGTCTTGTCTGTTCTGTAATTGTTGCAGGCGCTGCAGTAAGTCTGCGTGGCAAACAGAACGAGAACAAAGCTAACGATAAACGTAGCGCAGTATTGCAAGCCGCCAACCTTTATGAAGAAGGTAAGCCGGTTGCCGATCAGTTTAAATCTAAAATTACCGCACGTATCGTGAACGTGGCTGAAGGTCGCTTTGCGACAGATGCTGAGCTTCAAGAAATTCGTCAGGCGGGTTTTACGGTTGAAAACTTTGATCAGAAAAAATCGTCTAAAGCGCCTGAGTTATCACGTGCATTGGCGGGTTCTGAAGATCCTGCAAGCATCAAACGTTTAGAAAAATACGCAACGGTCTACATGGTTCAGGATGGCGATAACATCGAGAAAGTCGTCCTGCCAGTACATGGTTATGGTCTGTGGTCGACCCTATATGGCTTTATCGCACTTGAAGGCGATATGAACACCATCGTTGGGTTTGGCTTCTACTCACACGCCGAAACACCTGGCTTGGGTGGTGAAGTGGACAATCCTAAGTGGAAATCACAGTGGATTGGCAAAGAAATTTATGACGACGAAGGCAACGTAGCTATCACGGTAATGAAAGCCCAAGCAGAACAAGGTAATCCTCATCAGGTCGATGGCCTATCGGGTGCTACCTTGACTAGCCGTGGTGTTCATAACCTTGTGCGTTTCTGGGTCGGTGATCAGGCATTTGGTAGCCTTCTCACAAAACTGAAGTCACAGGGGGCCTGAGATGTCAGACATTAAAACAGTTATTACCGATCCGCTGTTCAGTAAAAATCCAATTGCTGTTCAGATTCTCGGTGTATGTTCTGCACTTGCAGTAACAACCAGCCTACAGGTCACTTTGGTGATGTGTTTGGCGTTGACGTCAGTGACTGCGTTTTCGAATACAGGTGTTTCGCTGATTCGTAATCACATTCCTAATAACATCCGCATTATTGTGCAGATGATTATTATTGCCTCGTTGGTGATCGTGGTTGATCAGATCCTGAAAGCTTACGCCTACGATGTGAGCAAGCAGCTGTCGGTATTTGTTGGTTTGATTATCACCAACTGTATCGTAATGGGACGCGCTGAAGCCTTTGCAATGAAGAACGGCCCAGTGCTGAGCTTCTTTGACGGTATTGGTAATGGCTTAGGTTACTCGGTCGTACTGATTACTGTTGCGGTTATCCGTGAGCTATTTGGTGCCGGTAAGTTATTAGGTTTTGAAATCCTACCGCTCGTGACAGACGGTGGTTGGTATCAGTCAAACGGCCTATTGCTCTTGCCGCCTTCAGCCTTCTTTATCATTGGTGGTTTTATCTGGATTCTACGTTCGTGGAAGAAAGATCAGGTGGAAGCGCCTGACTTCAAAATCCAGCCAAACACTGAAAACAGCGGGGGTCACTAAACATGGAACATTATATTAGCCTGTTCATTAAGGCGGTATTTGTTGAGAACATGGCATTAGCCTTCTTCCTCGGCATGTGTACCTTCTTAGCGATCTCTAAGAAAATTCAAACCTCGTTTGGTTTGGGTGTTGCCGTGATTGTGGTATTGGCGATCACCGTACCGGTTAACAACTTGATTTATACCTATCTTTTGAAAGAAGGTGCGTTGGCTTGGGCGGGTGAAGACTTTGCTGCGGTTGATTTGAGCTTCTTGGGCTTGCTGACGTACATCGGTGTGATTGCAGCGATGGTACAAATTCTTGAAATGGTGCTCGATAAGTTCTTCCCTGCGCTGTACAACGCGTTGGGTGTGTTCTTGCCTCTTATTACCGTGAACTGCGCCATCTTAGGTGCGTCTTTGTTCATGGTTGAGCGTGACTACAGCTTCACCGAAAGTACCGTTTATGGTGTGGGTGCTGGTGTCGGTTGGGCATTGGCGATTACTGCGCTTGCGGGTATTCGTGAAAAGCTTAAGTACAGTGATGTGCCGGATGGTCTGCAAGGGTTAGGTATTACCTTTATGACCGTTGGCTTGATGTCATTGGGCTTTATGTCATTCTCTGGCGTATCACTGTAAGGAGTCGATTGTGGAATTAGAAATCATACTCGGCGTGGTGATGTTCACTGTGATTGTATTATCACTGGTGTTCATCATCCTTGGTGCCCGAGCAAAGCTGGTTAGTTCTGGCAAAGTAAAAATCATGATCAATGGCGAACGGGAAGTGGAAACTGAAGCGGGCGGCAAATTGTTGCAAACGCTAGCAGCCAACAACATCTTCTTGTCGTCTGCCTGTGGCGGTGGCGGTACCTGTGCACAGTGTAAGTGTAAAGTGACGGATGGCGGTGGCGAAATGCTGCCAACTGAAGCCTCGCACTTCACCAAAGGCGAAGCCCGTGAAGGCTGGCGTTTGTCGTGTCAGGCACCGGTTAAGCAAGACATGGTGGTTGAAGTTCCTGAAGAAGTTTTTGGTGTTAAAAAGTGGGAAACCACGGTGGTATCTAACCCGAACATGGCGACCTTCATTAAAGAGCTGACACTGGCATTGCCTGAAGGTGAAAGTGTTGATTTCCGTGCGGGTGGGTACGTTCAGTTAGAATGCCCCCCTTACGAAATTAACTTCTCAGACTTTGATATCGAAGAAGAATATCGTGGCGACTGGGAGCACTTTGGTTTCTTCAACCTGAAAGCAGTGAACAAAGAAGATACCATTCGTGCGTATTCCATGGCGAACTACCCAGAAGAGAAGGGTGTTGTTAAGTTCAACATTCGTATCGCTACGCCACCACCGCGTACTGAAGGTATTAACCCGGGCATCATGTCGTCTTACGTCTTCAACTTGAAGCCGGGCGATAAAGTGACTGTGTATGGTCCGTTTGGTGAGTTCTTCGCGAAAGATACTGATGCAGAAATGGTGTTCGTAGGCGGTGGTGCAGGTATGGCCCCGATGCGTTCATTGATCTTCGATCAGCTTAAGCGTTTGAGTTCAAAGCGTAAGATGAGTTTCTGGTATGGCGCACGTTCACTACGTGAACTGTTCTATCAAGATGAGTACGACATGCTAGCGGCCGAAAACGACAACTTCGTTTGGCACGTGGCTATGTCTGATCCTCAGCCAGAAGATAACTGGGAAGGTTTAACCGGCTTTATCCATAACGTACTGTTTGAAGAGTACTTGAAGGATCACCCGGCACCTGAAGATTGCGAGTTCTACATGTGTGGTCCGCCAATCATGAACCAGTCAGTTATCAAGATGCTTGAAGATCTCGGCGTAGAGCCAGAAAACATCATGCTTGATGACTTTGGTGGCTGATCTAACGATCTAGTGATCAATAAAAAAACCGCGCTTACTGATACAGTAAGCGCGGTTTTTTCGTTTTCACGGCCTTAAATATTTCAATGCTTTGAGTGTAAATCTTAAATCTAACCCCTTGAATCTTATGAAATTTGGGCACATATCATGTGAAACGGGCCAGAATGTGCCGATATTTACATAAAATAGGGCGCAGTATTGATCCAGATGACGGTCTTTCATGACTGTTTCCGGTATCATGTCGTTAGAGTGTCATCTTCCATGACTAAACTCATGATGTTTCCATTAGGTATAGAGCTGGATATATGAGCAAACCCCAAGAAAAAGAAAAAGCCCCGATTAACTGGGTTGCGGCGTGGATGTTTATCATCACCACAGGTGTCGCAGTGACGGTCGTGCCTTGGTACGGAATCACTTATGGCTACGAAACCTCGGCTTGGATCGCTTACGTGGTTATTACATGGCTAACAGGCATGTCTATTACAGGTGGTTACCACCGTTTATGGTCGCATAATGCTTACGATGCCCATCCAATTTTACGAGTTTGGTACGCACTTTGGGGCGCTGCCGCCCTAGAGAACACCATTCTTGATTGGTCTTCGGGTCACCGAGTTCACCATCGTCACTGCGACGATGTTGATAAAGACCCATACTCAGCAAAACGTGGCCTGTGGTTCTCTCATATGGGCTGGATGCTGCGCGAATACCCGAGTGGTCGCGTTGATTTTTCAAACGTAAAAAACATCATGAAAGATCCCATCGTCATGTGGCAGTACAAGTACTACGCACCGATTATGCTCGTGATGAATATTGGCGTGCCAGTGGCCTTAGGCCTAATCTTTGGTGACGTATGGGGCATGCTGCTATTGGCGGGCTTCCTACGCATCGTAACAGCACACCACGTAACTTTCTTTATTAACTCGATTGCTCATAAGTGGGGCTCACAGCCATACACGGATGAGAACACCGCACGTGACAATGCATTCTTTGCATTTCTAACGCACGGTGAGGGTTACCACAACTACCATCACATTTTCCAAACCGATTACCGTAATGGTATTCGTTGGTTCCACTGGGACCCAACCAAATGGTTTATTAAAGCGTGCTCATGGGTAGGTTTGGCGTCTAATTTGAAAACAGTCCCTGATTTCAAGATTCGTCGTGCCATGGTGAAAATGCAATTTAAACGCGCTCAAGAGAAGCTGGCTAAAGCTGAAAACACTGAGAAGTGGACTGAGCTGTTAGAGCACGAATACGAGAAGTTCCATCAAGTCATGCATGACTGGGCTGAAATACAGGGCCAAAAGCTTGATGAAACGCGTAAGCACCTGAAAGAAAAATGGGCGCACAATACAATTCGTCAGCAGTACCATGAACTAGAAGAACAGCTTCATGAGCAGAGTGTTCGCTTAAAAGCGTTAATGGCTGAGTACAAAGCTTCTATGGCTTGATATATGGCTTGATCTAAGATCACACCATAAGCTAATAAAAAACCGCGCACGGCGCGGTTTTTTTATGCGTGCAATAAAGTAATCGTAAAATTCATACAATATATTTATACCGTTATCTATTCGGGTGGATGCTGTGGAGTAAATAAGCAGCCAGAAGAGCGCAGGGTTGAGAGACCTAGCGCGCAAAAACCGCTAGACTGCCGACAATAGAATCCCCAAAGCAATTGCTAAGGAACTGATCATGGCAAATGTAGTAATCACAGGCGCAAACCGAGGCATTGGTCTTGAGCTGGCAAAATTATACGAAGCACGTGGTGACTCTGTTACCGCGATATGTCGTGAAACTAACGATGAAATTGAAGACATCGCCGATCAAGTATTTCCAGAAATCGACGTCACAAAAGAAGAGCAACTACCAAGCATCGCCATGGTATTGGATAAGCTACTTGATGAACCGATTGATATCTTAATTAACAACGCTGGGTTGTTCCGTAATGAAACGCTGCACACCATGGACAGCGACAGCATTCGTGAACAGTTTGAAGTGAATGCGATTGCGCCATTAATGGTGACGCATAACCTTCTTCCTTTAATGGCTGAAGGCACCAAAATTGCCAACATTACTAGCCGTATGGGCTCGATTGAAGACAACACCTCGGGCGCTTACTACGGCTATCGCGCATCAAAAGCGGCACTCAATGCCATCGGCAAAAGCCTAGCGAATGATTTAAAACAACACGGTGTTGCCGTAGTACAGATACATCCGGGCTTCGTACAAACCCGTATGGTCGGTTTTAACGGTGACATCAGCCCTGAACAAGCCGCCGCAGGCATCGCTGCTCGTATCGACGAATTGACCCTCGAAACGACCGGCAGCTTCTGGCACTCTAACGGTCAACCACTTCCCTGGTAAATAAGGAACTGCTCAATGTCTAACCTACGTATTATCAAGAAAAAGCACAGCACCTACCTCGGTGAATTTCTAATCGAGAGCAGCCAGGACGAAGCATGGAAAGAAAAAATGCAGGCGTTAACGCTCGAAGGCAAACTCGACACGGCTATTGAGGGCTTTCCTGCAGAGTTTGTTGAAGCCTTTCCAGAAACTGCAAACATGAATCTACAATACTGCATCGAACGTGTTGAGCTTGTAGACGTTCCACGCGCAGCAGCGTGTTGGTGGCCAGTTGATGACGCAACCCATTACTACGTTGCGTACCCGGCTCAGTTCCCTCAAGCGACCTTATTTATGGCGATTGATTTTGACGATCACAGTGAATGCTGTGACTGATAAAACTGAATGTGCGCCAATACTTAATGCACAAAGAATGAACGTACTAATAATGGACAGTCTTTAGTATGAACACAGAGTTAACAACAGGCATAACCCCCGAGAGCCTACAAAATAAATTACGCGATCAGCGTGATCTATTTCATGAAGAGCACTCAACGCGACTGCATCGCGCCATCAGTTGGTGGCGTGCGGCACTAGAGCAAGACGGCAACCCAGACCTGCAATTTATAACGGCGTGGGTCAGCTTAAATGCCTGTTGCTTAACCTCTGAAAATCTCCGTGAAGAAACGGATTTTTTACCGTTAATTCAACGTGTGGTGGCTCTAGATAAAGAACAAGCTATCTATAATATGCTCTGGCATGAATATTCTGGGCCAGTAAAAGCACTGATTAAAAACCCTTACGTTTACGCGCCATTTTGGGCAGCTCAACGTGGCCAATGTGATGACTGGAAAACCCAGTTCGAACGCTCTTCCGTTGAAGCCCTCAACTACCTCAGTCGTAAACGTATTGCTGAACTACTTAGTCTCACACTAGACCGTCTGAACGTACTGCATAACCAAGTACTGTGTGGCGGAGCGACCTACCAAAGCCGAGTAAATCGCGAACAAGTCGAAACTGGCGTACAACTACTGATGTCGCTATTGCCAGTGATGCTAGAAATTATGTTAGTTAATCCGGATGAAGAGTGGGGCGAGCTGGCGTATCCGATAGTGGTAGCTTAAAATTCAATTAAATCAGTAAGTTAAAAGTTTGACCCATAAATAAGTGTGCCATTAGTTCCGAAATAGTGTGCGCACTCACTTTCATAGAATGGATTATTAGTGTGATGGAATATGCTCTATTAAAATCAATAAGTTACAAATTATACGGACTTATATTAGTTTCGCGAAAGTGTGCTGGCACACTATTAAGCTGTTAAGTTTCACTAGGTAGTAGGTTTGGGCGGAAGCAAGAAGTTTAAAGGTAAGCTGTGTGTATACTGTCGTAGAAATGAATCTACAACTGCTGACCACGTCTTTCCTAGGGAGCTGTTTCAGATTGAGCAAAGGGATCAGCTTCCTAAAGTGCCTTCGTGCGTAGAGTGTAATAATGAAAAATCCAAACTAGAGCACTATTTATCGGCAGTTTTACCTTTTGGTGCCACACACTCAAATTCAGAAAAAGCGCTGTCTGTTGATGCAGCAAAAAGGCTAGAGAAAAACCAAAAATTACACAAAGAGCTAAAAAGAAGGTTTGGTTATAGGCAGGTGCCTTCAGAGCATGGAGGTACTGAAGAAAGGCTGGTAGTTGAGCTTAATTATGAGGCCTTGCACGACTTTGTTGGATTTATTGGCAGAGCACTTATGTGGCACCATTGGGGTACATATTTGCCTTCTGAGTTTAGATTTATAGTTTTCACCCCATCTTCCTCGGGTATTGAATATATATCACGCCTTTTTGAAATGTCATCCGATTACCGTGTAGACGTAAAGTTGGGTGGCGATACAGTTAGATATAAAGGTGTTATGAGTGAAGTTGATGAAGGGTTATCAATATGGGCAATCCAATTGCTAGGAGGCATGACTGTTTCTGATAAGAGTTTGGGTTATGTTTTTAAAAACAGTTTTGTGGCCATGGTCACTGGGCCAAGTAAGGCTATTGAAAACCTTGAGCGTAGCATCACAACTTAACAAGGCAATGGTTCGGAATTTTAAAAGCTCCGGCTTCGCCTCCACTTTTAAAATCCGCACATTGCGGCGTTATGAGGACTTGGCATTTTTAAAAGTGTCTCATAGTTTTCGAGGAAGTGTTACTTGTCTCATGTATCGTGAGATGCGTTGCCCTTTGAAATCAATATTCAATTTCAGGAAATATGATGTCTTTCAATGAAGAAGGGCTTTTAGTAATTCGAAATTTCATTACTGAAAAGCATAGAGCACTTATCTTGCGCTATCTTAATACTGTGAAAGATAAATACAAAAAGCACCATGGCCTAACTGAACAAAGAGTAGAGAATGATAAGCACCACCCAAATACATTTTCTTTCTATTCTCCTCTTTGCACCGAGGTTTTTCTTCTTAATCTCCTCCCTAAATCTGAGGATCGTATTGGAGTAAAATTAGTACCGAGCTATTCTTATGCCAGAATCTATTACAACGGTTCAAAGCTGGAGCGCCATACCGACAGGGCGCATTCTAAATATGGAATCTCTGTTTGTCTTGAAAAGGATAACAGCAGTTGGCCGCTAGTTGTAATTGACCGGCTCGGAAAAGAACAACAAATTAATTTAGAGGCAGGCGATGCTGTGATTTTTTGTGGTATGGAGCTGGAACATTATAGGGATATGTTGGAGGGGGAATTCCAAACCCAGATGTTCTTATTTTATATGCCAGCAGAGCTTTCCGACCAAGAACAATTTCTAGATGGTAGAGGCTCTCTAGGGATCCCGCCAACCAACAAAAGTAAAACCGAGGAATTTTGTCATGAGTGATTTTGCCAATAAGTTGATAAGTGATAACGCTTCAAATCTTGAGGATCTTCTTAAAAAAGAAGCGAACAAAGATCCTCGTCAAAAAGAAAACATTGACGAGCTGCTTTCCGTAATTAAAAACCTAGAGCAATATACATGTGAAGACTCAGTTAATACAAAAGGGGGCGCTGACAAAGCTGTGTTAAATGAAAATAGGGTAGGCGCAATAAACGAATGCGGCCCCATTAACGATTGTGGTCCCATTAACGATTGTGGTCCCATTAACGATTGTGGTCCCATTAACGATTGCGGCCCCATTAACGATTGCGGCCCCATTAACGATTGTGGCCCTACAAATTGATTTGATCAGTTTTTCTGGGGTAACATTTAGCCTAGCATGGCAAGTGTTCAATAAAAAACATGTTTCCCCAGAAGTTTTTCTCTTGACAGGCCTTATCCGATGATTTCGTTTAATAAAAATATCAAACATAGTTTGCTGCCTTTTGATTCTGTGCCAAAGATACGCTTCGATGCTTCTTATCACTCAGTTCCGCCTGAAGAGACAGTTGATGTGGCACTGTCAAAGCTTCAGCGTATTAGTTACTTTGATAGGAGTATGGTCGAAGACTCTTCCCCCATTGAGGGTAGTCAAATTTATATCCATAGGGTCATAGAGAAAAATCCTCAATATAATGCATGGGGAAAAGGGTTGAGCGAAGCCAGTAGTAAGGCGAGTGCTTTAATGGAGTTTGTTGAGCGTTACTCATCAGAGAACCCAGTATTTGAACAACACAATATGCCTTTACTATCTGCTAGAAAAGATTTAGATCTTAGAAGTCATTCATTTGATACTTTGTCTGCATACAACTTTCAGCATGATCTATATGGGGATATAGCAAACCTTGAGCAAAAACCCCTTCTTTGGAGCAAAGTTATCTCTTTGACAAATAATGAAGAGGTATATATTCCCACAACTAGGATTTTCCCGAATTTTCATCAAGATTACATACAAGATTTCTGTTGCACCAATGGTTTTTCAGCTAACAACACGATTGAGGAAGCTATTGTACAGGGCCTTTGTGAGGTAATAGAGCGTCATACTCTACATTTACATGCGCTAAATTCTAATAGCCCAAGAATGTTAAGAATTCCTTTAGAGCAATTAGAAAATCCTGACCTTTGTAATTCTTTAGATTATTTACGTGAAAATGGCTGGATAGTTGTCGCTAATTTACATGATACGGGGCTCCCTTTTTTTACTACGTCTGTATTTATGCATAACCCCAAATCTGAGTATATTTATAGGACAGAAGGAAGCTATGTTCATTTCGCCACTGCAAGTCATCTTGAAACTTCTCTTTCGAGATGCTTAAGTGAATGCGTACAATCTATGGCCGCTGAAAAGATTTGGCGAAGCCAAAATAGATCAAGGAAGCTGGAGTTTCCAACCTCGGTATTTTCTGATTTAGAGAAAAGGCTAGCCTCTGAAGACATTCAAACTTTGAAATTTACTGAATATGATGATTTTAGCAAGGATATTAATAATGCTGTTAGCTTGATGAAGAAAAATGGAGTTGAAATTCTTATTGCAGATTGCACGCATCCAATTCTGGAAATTCCAGTCGTTCGAGTGATATGTCCTACGCTTCAACCTAACTTTCTATTGCGCAACCATAAAATCAACTCGCCAAGGGCAATTGTTTCTAGACACATTGAGAATCATGAACAAATATGGAATAAAACGAGAAGTTGTTAGGTTTAGGATGGAGCTTTTCGAAGATAGTGCAGTCGGCCTTACATAACAAATTGCTGCACGCGGATACATACTGCTACGCTCGTTTTTGTGTTAGTCGCTCCGCGCCATTTTTACACAAAATCGCTCTCGCACTATGTGCCGGTGAGCAAGGCGTTATGCAATCAAGGGAAGAGGATGAAGAATAGCTGCCTTTTATTGTCACGTTATTACTTGTGGGGTGTGCAGGAGAAGATAAAGAGTCTGTTTTTATGTGTGATGAGCCCATTGAAGTTCAAGGGGATGTTCAGGGAGATCTTGCATATGGATATATTGTTTCTGTAATTGACTCTGTCGATGTAAGAGTCAAATCTGTAGAGCTAATTGAGCAGTATGACGATTTGGAAGTCTACGCGGTATACTCATCGTCTAATGGATTTTATGCGGATAAACAAAGACAGTCTTGTTAAGAAAAAAGACCGTTGATTTTTGCATGAAATTTCACCGTGAAAATTTTCCATAGGGGAGTTGGTTCAAGATATAGAAATCTGCTTGTTTTTGTACGAATTGGCAGTTTTTAGGCGAGGTGGTATCTCAGAGGTTTCTGATGTGAGTTGTTGCTTTGTGATTGTGTCGGTAAGACTAAGAAAGTCGTAACTTACAGGCCTGAATTCCGGCGGTTCGCCTTCGTTCTTGTTGGTCATCCCAGAAGAGAGATATTTTAGATTTTACTTCATCGACGGCACCAACGATGCCTTTAAATTCAGATTCAAAGTTTTGTGTGATGTACAGCCAGTGTTCCGCATCAATGCCTAAACGATCCATTATTGCGGGTTCGCTTTCTGATATTGCGCCGCGTTTGTTTTCTCTGATTTGACGGCCTGTCCAGTCTACGAGATCAAGATAGTCTGTTAATCGCATAGGAATGCCATCCGGCATGTCTTGCTTGGGGTTACCTGCAAAATTGAGCAACTCAGGCACTTGCTGCTGTGGATGATTGGGCGAGTAGGCTGCTTTGGCTTTCTTTGCTCGTTTCTGTATTGATGTGTGCGCTGAATCTTCTGGTGTTTTGGCCATCGCTGCACGAACAGGATTTAAATCAACATAAGCCATGCAAGCGGCGAGAGCTTTCTCGTCGAGTAATGCTTGGGACTTGAAGCGGCCCTCCCAGAAGTGGCCGGTGCAGTTGTCTTCTTCGTTAGATAGTCTGGCAACGGTTTCGTTGAGTCTTCGCATGTACCAGCTAATGCTTATTAAGCGATCACGCCATAGTTTAATAATGTCTT
>OJDQ01000379.1_pt1 | contig 20666 bp, 15 predicted proteins | sample 1592851 | NCBI WGS metagenome assembly OJDQ01 (sample SAMN05416774, study PRJEB24817) | seawater metagenome | isolation source: Sea water | place: Canada:Atlantic | collected 2013-07 | reverse complement strand
GCTTTAATACAATCCTGCTCTGATAAAAACCCACACAGCTCACCGGCTTTGTCTAACACCGGGCCGCCAGATTGATTGTTGTGTAAAAGTTTTTCCACTGCTTCAGCCACCGGCATAGACTCGGTTAGCTTAACCGGATGCTGACTCATGTATTTACTGACCAGTAACGACTCCATAATTCCTCCTTTGCCACGATTAAATCGAAAACGCTCTGCTGTGGCGTGATTGTTATTATCAAGAGGTTGATAGCGCATACTACAGCTATATAACAAGGTCCAAAAAGCCCGGTTATTAAGACAGCCTCTGGGGCATCTTGCCCTGTATTAAGACTAGTTCAGAATACCCCGGAATGTTAACTTTTTCTTAACACTACTTTGGTCGTATTAAAGGGGTATTTTAGGAGGATGGAAAGGTGATTTCAGCAGGCTGACTTCACCAGAAGTGTGACTTATATCACCTTTAAAGGCATTCAGGGCATTAACAGGTATTAATGCCCTGTATCAGTATTACTCAATCCATGCTTTATAGATGCCTACTTTCACTTGGCCATCAGTATCTATTTGCGCGCGGTACATCCCCGCAGAATTAAACACCGCGGCAATGTTACCATCGTGATCGATTGCGATAATACCGCCATCACCGCCCGCTTCTACCAACACCTCATTGATAACCTTATTGGCCGCGTCATCCAGACTAACCCCGGTGTATTTCATTCGTGAACAGATATCTGCCGCAACATGGTAACGAATAAAATACTCGCCATGGCCGGTGGCTGATACGGCACAACTGGCATTATCCGCCCAGGTACCGGCACCAATCACCGGCGAGTCACCTATTCGGCCGTAACGCTTGGCTGTCATTCCACCGGTTGACGTTCCCGCGACCAAATTCCCCTGCTTATCCAGGACCACAGCACCAACGGTGCCAAAACGCTCATTACCCTGTTGACCGCCGTACTCAATACCAGCCTTTAAAATACGTTCCCGGGCTTTTTCCAGCGCTTTAAAACGGCGCTCAGTATCAAAGATGTGATTGTCTACCGGCTCCATTCCCCTGGACAATGCAAAGTCCTCAGCGCCTTTACCACTGAGCAAAACATGAGGAGAATGGTTCATTACCGCCTGTGCTGCTTCAATCGGGCTGGCAATGGTTTTTACTCCGGCCACCGCACCGGCGTTGAGAGTGCCACCATGCATCATAGAAGCATCCAGCTCATGCTCACCATCAAAAGTGTACACCGCGCCGATGCCCGCATTAAACAGCGGCGACTGTTCAAGCACTTGTATTGTTTGAATCACAGCAGTTTCGCCATCAACACCGGATTGCAGTAACGCATAACCTTTTTTTACCGCTTCGGTTAGTTTTTCAACGTAAGCTTGTTCACGCTCCGGCGTCATATTCTTTTTCAGAATGGTGCCGGCCCCGCCGTGGATAACAATTGCCACATCGGCAGCCAGGGTTTGAAAAGACAACCCTAGCGCACATAAAGACGCAGCGAAAAAGGGTTTACATTTAAAGTGATTGAGCATAATCGGTTCCCAAAATTTATTATCGTTGTGTCATTTACTTTACTGTCTATCGCTGTGCTTCGCCAGCGTCATTCAACCTGCCACACCGGGACTTCCTCCCGATCACGGATTTTCTGGCTTCTCCCCCGGTTAACCATGTTAGGATGTGGGAATAAAAGCAAAAGCGTTACGGATTAAACGACCTTAAACATGAGTACTACCAGTTCTGCAACCTTTCTCTGGCACGATTATGAAACCTGGGGCATAAGCCCTCAAAAGGACCAGCCCAGTCAGTTCGCTGCTATACGCACTGATCAGGACCTGAATGAAGTAGGCAAACCCATCAATATTATGTGCCGGATAGCCAACGACTACCTGCCTAACCCGCAGGCAGCGCTGGTCACTAAGCTTACGCCACAGCATACTTTGCGGGATGGCATGACAGAGGCTGACTTTGCGGCCAAAGTGCATCAGGCCATGAGTGAGCCTAATACCTGTGTCGTGGGGTATAACAGTATTCGTTTTGATGACGAAGTCAGTCGCTATTTGTTTTACCGTAACTTTTACGACCCTTATGGGCGGGAATGGCAAAACGGTAACAGCCGCTGGGATATCATTGATCTGGTCAGAGCCTGTTACGCATTGCGTCCCGAAGGCATTGAATGGCCCCTGCGGGAAGATGGCAGCCCCAGTTTTAAGCTCGAATTACTTACCGCAGCAAACGGCATCGACCATGGCCAGGCCCACGACGCCCTGGCAGACGTGCGGGCAACCATTGCACTGGCGCGTCTGATTAAAGTAAAGCAGCCCAAGCTATTTGATTATGCATTTTCATTACGTCAGAAAGCTCAGGTACTTAAACAAATTAACCTGCAACAACTGACCCCACTGGTGCATGTCTCGTCAAAAATCCCGGCCAGTCAGGGATGTTGCACCTGGATCCTGCCAGTAGCGCAGCACCCTACCAATCCCAATGCCATTATCTGTGTGGATTTAAGCAAGGACCCGGAGGACATTTTAAGCGAAAATGCAGAGACCCTGCGGAGTTTGCTTTACGCGAAACAAGACAGTTTTGAAGAAGGCCAGCAACGACCGGGGATCAAACTGATCCACATAAACCGCTCGCCCTTTATCACCACTGCCAAGGCCCTCACTGAAGACAATGCAGAGCGGCTGGGTCTTAATCGCGAAGCGTGCCTGAACCACTACAAGCGCCTCACGGAAGCAACTGCCTGGCGGGATACGCTAATAGAGCTTTACAATACGCCCCACGAAGACTCAGAACCCGATGCCGACCATGCGCTTTACAGCGGTGGTTTTCTTACCAGTGAAGAGAAACACTGGTGTGATGACGTGCGCATTGCTGAACCGGAACAACTCAGCGTACTGGCTGAACGCATGCAAAACCCTAAGCTTAAAACCCTGCTGTTTCGCTATCGTGCCAGAAACTACCCGCAAACCCTCACTTATGATGAGAGTCAGCGCTGGCAACAACACCGCCAATTTAGATTGACAGCACCAGATTCTCCGGCCAGTATCACAATAGATGCGTACCTCATGGAGCTGGAGCAACTGGCCATGCAGCACGCTGAAAATCATGAGCATAAAGCGATATTGAAAGCGTTATATGAGTACGCACAAAATTTATAGTATTTGGGTAGGGTCTACGACTACAGAAATCCCCAAAATTGCAGATATAAAATAATAACAAATACGACTTGTTCACGCACTTGGTGCGATAACAGACAGGAATGGCAATGCAAGGTGTAAATTTTTCTTTCGATAGCAACCGGGAAAATGTAACGTTAACCCTCTCCCCCGGCGAGCTGGAACAGGAACTCTCAGCAGAAGAGGTCCACAAAGCCCTGTGCGAACAAGGCTTCGACGAAGTGTATTTGTCTCAAAACGCCATCAAAACTGCCTGTGATAAGGCGAATCACCTGTTTAAAACCCGCGACAGCTCTCAACAGGTCGTTGAGCAGGTTGGTGAACGCCGCCACACCGAAGTTGAATTCCGCATAAGCGAAGACAACATGAGCGCCTATGCCGTTCTTACTGCCCCGCACGGCGGACAACTGCCCCGCGCTGAACAAATTCAGGTGATGGCGAAAAATAGCGGTATTCGTCGCGGCGTCGGCATAAAACGCATACGCGCACTACTGGAGCGCGTGGCTGAGGCTGAGCCAGGCAGTCACGTAGAGGGGCAAATAGCCAAAGGCCTGCCGCCCCGCGATGGCCATTCGTCCAAGCAGATACCACTGGTACCCAATGCGCTGGAGCGAGTGCTTAAACCCCAGGCTAAAACCGATAAGAAAGTCGATTTACGTAACCTGGGCGAAATTGTTTGCGTCAAAGCAGGCGCTGAAGTATTGCGCCGTGAGGCACCGGGTAAAGGCCGCCACGGCTTCGATGTGCGCGGTAACGTCTTACCTTCCAAGGTTGGCGATTGGGTGCCGCTCAATCTGGGCAGTGGCACGGCGCTGAGCGATCACGATGAAAACCTGGTAGTGTCTACGATAGCCGGCATGCCTAAATACAGCGACCTTGTGATGCAGGTAGACGACACCTTTATTTGTCAGGGCGTTAACGTTGGCACCGGCCATATTACCTATGAAGGTTCGGTACTGGTTAATGGAGACGTTACTGAAAATATGATTGTAAAAGCCAAAGGTGATGTCACTGTAAATGGCTTCGCCGAGTCTGCCCACATTCAGGCTGACGGCGACGTAATCATTACCGAAGGCGCCATGGGTAAGCAGTCTGATGACCATAACGACTTCACCTGTACCATCCAGGCTGGCGGCAGTGTTTATCTGCAGCACGGTCAGGGACTGGATATCGTGTGTGGCGGTAACCTCAATGTGGGTCGTCAGCTGGCACATTGTCGGGTTATTACTGGTGGCCAGATTGTCATTGGACAGCCGGAAAATCCTCAGGGCAACCTGTTTGCCTGTGAAATCAGCAGTCATGGGCCGGTTATTGCCGGCACGGTAGGCGCTGTATCCGGTAGCACTTTGCGCATTGACTTCAGCATGGGCTTTAATCAGCTGCAGGCACGCAAGGATAGCTTCGAGGATCTGCTGCGCCAGATTCGGGGCAATACTGAACGCCACAAACAAAAAATTGATAATATCAATAACCGCGTTGTGCCCAAGTCATTACTGAGCAAGATTGACGAAGCCAAAGAAATGCTTAAAAACGAGGCGAATTTACTCACCTGGATGGAAAGCAAAGCGGTGGAAATGTCTCAGGCCAAGCAGCAATATCAGGAAGCCGCTAAGCTGATAGCTAATAAGAAGCTTTATTCCGGGGTATCGGTAAAACTTAACAACCGCAACTGGCGCTCTGAACGGGAATATGACCGCGCGCAAGTCAGCTATGAGATGCACCAGTGGAAATACGAACCACTGATGTAATAGCAATCCGCTTGGCGAGTCAGAATACAAACAGGGCAGCCACATGGCTGCCCTGTTTCGTTATTTCACGTCCACCCTCTTAGGTTTCTGCAATCATCACTTTCCCGCTGTGATGGCGGCGTGCCAGATACAACGCCTGACTCGCTCGCTCATACCAGTCAGCAAACGTCTCGCCTTCCTGCAACGCCGCCAGTCCAATCGAAAAAGGTAACAGACGAATATCATCCCTGGGATGGGTTTCAATGGCATCCTTTAAACGCTCAGCCAGAATTTTCGATGCCGCAATAGGCGTTTGTGGACAAAGAATGATGATCTGCTCGGCACTCCAGCGCCCGGCAATATCCACTTCACGCATGCTACGCAGACACACTCTGGCCAGTTCGCGCATGCCCTCTTCCGAAAACGGTTTATCGCCCGGATTAGGGCGTACATTCTGGGTAGAAAAATCAAACAGTATAAGTGTCGCAGCAGTATGAAAACGGTTAAACCGCGACACCTCATCCTCGGCCCGGTGCAGCATAAAGTTGCGATTATAAAGATTGGTGGCGGAATCATGAGACGACAAAAACTCCAGCATGCGGTTTTTCTCCAGCAACACTGACTGCAGATTTTCCATTTCTTCCTGTTTAAGACGCAACTCCCGGCCATATTTTCGAATGATATTGCGCCGCCAGAATAAGGTCGCCAGTATCACTGCCACACAGGCAATACCTAGTACCGCAAGACGGAAATCCTGATGGTACTGACGTTTTACATTGCTCCAGCGCTTATAAATATCCACCCGGGCTGCTTCCGGAAGACGTCTGATAGCATCATTAATGGTTTCAATCAGCTCAGGAAAGGCCTTATTAACGCCCATGCGTAAAGAATTGTAAGGCTCGGCATATCCCACAATGGCCATTTCCTGCATGTTCATTTTATTCAGTTCTGAATTCACACTCAGCAATGCCCCGGCGAATACATCAATGTCGCCATGGCTTAGTAATCGTAATCCCTCTGCCTCACTTTCAACCAGCTGTATACTCAGCTGCGGATAATAGCGGGCCAGGTATTCTGCCAGAAAAGAGTCTTTCGCCACGCCAACCAGTTGGCTGTTAAGCCCTTCAAGCCCCTGATACATCACTTTTGCATCACGGGCAATAAGGACATTCGGCGACTGAAAATATGGCACCGTAAAATCCAGATAGACATTACGGTGCGCCGAGCTGTTGAGCATAGAAATCAACATACAGCGGCCGGTTTGAACGTATTCAAGAGACTGTCGGAAGGAGTCGGTTTTCACCAGTTTAAAATCAAGATTCGCCAATTCACCTATCAGTTTAAGGTAGTCGGCAGAAATCCCCACATGCTTATCGTTGCGGAGCATTTCGTAGGGTACCCAGGTTGGGTCGATACAATAGGTAACCGATTTCGGTTTGGCGTTTGCTTCACCCGCCAAAATAGCGGTGCAGATAACAAAGCAAAGCGTAAATACTGTTCGCAATCTGAACATCACCATGTCATTTATTCTTGTTTTTACCAAGTATGCGTTGCAGCGTTCTTTAAATCAACCGATTGACACAATGACGAATAAAATCAATGTAATGTTGAGGTGTTTGAGGCTGGCAAATAAATCCAGGGCCCGCTCACCGGACCCTGGACAGTCGTGAACCTGTTTTACAGCATTTCTACTGCCAGTGCCACACCTTCACCACCACCGATACACAGTGAGGCAATCCCTTTACTCAAGCCTTTTTGCTTCAGGCCGTGTAGCAGGGTAACCAGGATCCGCGCACCCGAAGCACCAATCGGGTGACCCAGCGCACACGCACCGCCTTTAATGTTAACCTTGCTTTCATCCAGGCCCAGCTTTTTAATGGCCAGCATGGTCACCATGGCAAAGGCTTCGTTGATCTCAAACAGATCCACATCATCTTTACCCCATCCCGCTTTTTCCAGTACTTTTTCCATCGCGCCTACCGGAGCAACAGTAAAGTCTTCCGGTGCAATAGAGTTAGTGGCATGAGCTACTACTTTGGCCAGCGGCGTTAAGCCCAGTTCAGCAGCTTTCGACTCACTCATTACCAACAGCGCTGCAGCACCATCAGAGATAGAGCTTGAGTTAGCGGCAGTCACCGTTCCATCCCGTTTAAAGGCTGGGCGCAGCGAAGGAATTTTATCCGGACGAGCAGAACCCGGGCCTTCGTCGGTGTCAACCACTACATCGCCTTTACGGGTAGCAATGGTTACCGGCACAATTTCATCGCCAAAAGTGCCAGTGTTGATCGCTTCGTTGGCTTTCGACAATGAAGCAATGGCAAATTCATCCATCATTTCACGAGTCAGGCCTTCGGCATCGGCCGTTGCCTGGGCAAAACAGCCCATGGCCTGACCGTCGTAGGCATTTTCCAGACCGTCCATCATCATGTGGTCAAGCACTTTGCCGTGCCCCATACGGTACCCACCGCGGGCCTTTGGCAACAGATAAGGCGCACCACTCATGCTTTCCATCCCACCGGCAACGATCACTTCGGCGCTGCCCGACTGAATCATATCCGAGGCCAGCATCACCGCCTTTAAGCCTGAGCCACAGACTTTATTGATGGTCACTACGCCTGCCGATAACGGTAATTCTGCTTTCAGTGACGCCTGTCTGGCTGGTGACTGTCCTAAACCTGCAGGCAATACACAGCCCATAATGACTTCGTCTACCGCAGCAACATCAATATCACCGCATGCTGCTTTAATCGCTTCTGCGCCTAAATCAGTGGCTGGCAGCGTCGACAGCGACCCCATAAAACCGCCCATGGGAGTACGTTTCGCAGCTACAATAACGACAGATTCTTTACTCATAGTTTCCTTGCCTCAATTGAGATTTAAACAAATACAGATAACCACCTGCTCGAGCCTACTACTGCACATAGCCTACACCTGTATAAAAAAATAAACACACGACTTTGGTTTTATGTCTGTCATGGCGTTTATAAATTTGACGTTAAATAAATGTTACATTAAATTCACTTTTAACCTAACCCTAACGTTAACGTAAATCAATTTACCAGTACAGTTATCACACCCGAAGGTAGGTGACAAAAAGGATACCGGCAATGACCAATCAAAATAATGAATTAACCTACTCTATTGGTGAACTCGCTAAAGAATTTGATATTACACCCCGTTCTATTCGTTTTTATGAAGAACAGGACTTATTAAGTCCCGAGCGTACAGGGCAAACACGTATCTACTGTAACAAAGACCGGGTCAGGTTAAAGCTAATACTGCGTGGTAAGAGGTTGGGCTTCTCGTTAGCTGAAATCAAGAACCTGTTTGAACTCTACGATAGCAACGCCAACTCCATGCTGCAACTGGAAGCTATGTTACAGATGACAGAACAAAAACGTGCCATTCTGCGCCAACAGCTCGACGATATTCAAATGCTCATGAACGAGCTCGATGAAGTTGAAAAGCGTTGCCGCGACGAACTGGCCGACTTACAAAAAAGAGGTAGTTAAGCCATGACGACACATTACCCCACTCTTAATTTTGATTTGGGTGAAGACATCGACATGCTCCGCGAGCATGTTCACCAGTTTGCTCAGAACGAAATTGCGCCGTTAGCCAGTCAGGCTGATGAAGACAACGCTTTTCCCAATCAGCTGTGGCCAAAACTCGGCGATATGGGGTTGCTTGGCGTCACGGTCAGCGAACAATACGGCGGCTCTGAAATGGGTTACCTGGCGCATACCGTGGCCATGGAAGAAATCAGCCGGGCCTCCGCCGGTATCGCTCTGAGCTACGGCGCTCATTCTAACCTGTGTGTGAATCAGATCTTTAAAAACGGCAACGACGCCCAGCGCGAGAAGTACCTGCCGAAGCTGGTGAGCGGTGAGCACATTGGCGCGCTGGCCATGAGTGAACCGAACGCCGGTTCCGATGTGGTCAGCATGAAACTCAATGCCCGTAAAAACGGCGATAAGTACATCCTCAATGGCAACAAGATGTGGATCACCAATGGCCCGGATGCGCATACCTTTGTCATCTATGCCAAAACCGACGTCACTGCCGGCCCGAAAGGCATTACCGCCTTTATTGTCGAACGTGACTTCCCTGGTTTCAGCCGCGCCCAAAAGCTGGACAAACTGGGGATGCGCTCGTCCAACACCTGCGAGTTGGTATTTGAAGACTGTGAAGTGCCTGCTGAAAACATCCTCGGCGAAGAAGGCGGCGGTGTCCGTGTACTGATGAGCGGCCTGGACTACGAACGCCTGGTGCTGTCCGGCGGCCCGCTGGGCATTATGCAGGCCTGTATGGATGCGGTAGTACCGTACATTCACGACCGTAAACAGTTTGGCCAGTCAATTGGCGAGTTTCAGCTGGTGCAGGGCAAAGTGGCCGACATGTATACCCAGATGAATGCCGCTCGCGCCTATGTATATGCGGTTGCCAAAGCCTGTGACCGCGGCGAAACCGCCCGTAAGGATGCCGCCGGCGCGATTCTCTACTCAGCCGAACTGGCTACCAAAATGGCCCTCGATGCCATTCAGTTACTCGGCGGCAATGGTTATATCAACGAGTTCCCCACCGGCCGCTTGCTGCGTGACGCCAAGCTGTATGAAATTGGTGCGGGTACGTCAGAGATACGACGGATGTTGATTGGACGTGAGCTGTTTAAAGAATCAGCCTGAGCCAATCACCACTTACTAACGACAGGACACCAGAGGAGGCACTATGCCTGTACTCACCAGTCAGGTTAATCCACAAAGCGATGCCTATAAACAAAACCAACAGGGCATGCAAAAAGTGGTGGATGATCTGCATAAAACCATTGCTAACCTTTTAAAAGGTGGTGGCGAAAAATACGTGGCCCGGCATAAAGCCAAGGGCAAATTACTGGCTCGCGAACGAATCGATGCGCTGCTGGACACCGACTCGCCGTTCCTCGAAATTGGCCAGTTAGCGGCTCATAATGTGTATGGCGAAGACGTCCCCTGTGCCGGCGTGGTGGCCGGGATTGGCCTTATTCATGGCACTGAATGTATGGTGGTGGCCAATGATGCCACCGTCAAAGGCGGCAGCTATTACCCGTTAACCGTAAAAAAACACCTGCGCGCCCAGGCCATTGCCGAACAGAATCACCTGCCCTGTATTTACCTGGTCGATAGTGGCGGCGCTAACCTGCCCCGTCAGGATGAGGTGTTTCCGGATCGTGACCATTTCGGCCGGATCTTCTTTAATCAGGCCCGCATGTCGGCAAAGAACATTCCACAAATAGCGGTGGTTATGGGCTCATGCACCGCAGGCGGTGCTTATGTGCCGGCCATGGCCGATGAAAGCATTATTGTTAAAGAACAAGGCACTATCTTTTTGGCTGGTCCACCGTTAGTTAAGGCGGCCACCGGTGAGGAAGTCAGTGCCGAAGAGCTCGGCGGAGGCGATGTGCATACCCGGGTATCCGGGGTTGCCGACCACCTGGCTAATAACGATCTGCACGCACTGGATATTGCCCGCAACGCGGTTGCCAGACTAAATCGCCAGAAGCCGGTGACTACCGCTAATCAAACAGTTAAGCCACCACGCTATCCCATTGCCGAGCTGTACGGCATCGTGCCACAGGATCTGCGCCAGCCCTTCGATGTCAGAGAAGTGATTGCGCGGATTGTCGATGACTCTGACTTTGATGAATTTAAAGCCCGCTACGGCACCACCCTAGTGTGCGGTTTCGCGCATCTTTACGGCATGCCGGTGGGTATTGTGGCCAACAATGGCATTCTGTTTGGCGAATCAGCCCAGAAAGGCGCACATTTTGTGGAGCTTTGCAGCCAACGTAAAATTCCGCTGATATTCCTGCAGAACATTACCGGCTTTATGGTGGGTAAACAGTATGAAGCATCGGGTATCGCCAAACACGGCGCCAAAATGGTGACGGCTGTAGCCTGTGCCAATGTGCCCAAATTAACCGTACTCATCGGTGGCAGTTTTGGTGCCGGTAACTACGGCATGTGCGGCCGCGCTTACGATCCCAGATTTATGTTTATGTGGCCCAATGCGCGCATTTCAGTAATGGGTGGTGAGCAAGCCGCAGGTGTCCTGGCTCAGGTGAAAAAAGATCAGGCCGAGCGTTCAGGTACCGCCTGGACCGAAGCCGATGAGAAAGCGGTAAAACAACCGGTGATCGACAGCTACGAACAGCAGGGCCACCCCTACTACGCATCCGCCCGTTTATGGGATGACGGTGTTATCGATCCGGCAGATACCCGTTCGGTACTTGGTCTGGCATTAAGTGCCTGTCTCAATAAACCCATTGAAGATACGCAGTTTGGCGTATTCAGAATGTAGGGAAAAGATGATGACCGAATACGTATTATATGACGTCGATAATCTGGGGGTTGCCCGGATTACGCTGAACCGCGCCGACAAACACAATGCCTTCAATGAAGACATGATTGCTGACTTAACCGCCAGCTTTAAACGAACCGCTACCGACCCGGCTGTGAAAGCTGTGGTGCTGGCCAGTAACGGCAAAAACTTCAGTGCCGGTGCCGACTTAAACTGGATGCAGAAAATGGCTGGCTATACCGAAGCGCAAAACCGCGCCGATGCCATGCAGCTCGCCACCATGTTGCACACCCTTTATACCCTACCCAAACCTACCATAGCCCGGGTACAGGGTGCCGCTTTTGCCGGTGCCGTTGGGCTTATCGCCTGTTGTGACATAGCCGTGGCCTGCAAACTGAGTAAGTTTTGCTTAAGCGAAACCAAAATCGGGCTGGTTCCCGCCACCATCAGTCCCTACGTAATAGAAGCCATGGGTAAACGGATTGCCAAACGTTACTTTATGACCGCGGAGGTCTTTACCGCACGGCGTGCCCGCCGGTTAGGATTAATTAGCGAAGCGGTGAGCGAAGATCAACTCGATTTCACCATCGAGCAACTCATCGATACGCTGTTAAAAAACAGTCCGAAAGCCGTCAGTGAAGCTAAAGCGCTTATCAATACCGTGGCAAATCAGCCCTTAGATGAGCCGCTGCGTGAACTCACCAGCGACTGGATTGCCCGGATCCGCGTCTCTGAACAAGGTCAGGAAGGGCTCAATGCCTTTTTGCAAAAACGTCCGCCCAACTGGTTACCTGCAGGGCCAAAGGAGTAAATCATGTCAGTCACCAAAAACATCAAAAAAGTACTGATAGCCAACCGCGGCGAGATTGCCTGCCGAATTATCGCTACCGCACGTCAGCAGCATATCCGTTCGGTGGCCGTGTATTCCGAAGCTGACCAGCATGCCATGCATGTGAATCAGGCCGATGAAGCAGTAGCTATAGGCCCAGCCCCGGCCAGCCAGAGTTATCTGGTGCAGGATAAAATCATTGCCGCCGCCAGACAGTGCGGCGCGGATGCCATCCACCCGGGCTACGGTTTCCTGTCTGAAAATGCCACCTTTGCCAAACGCTGTGAGCAGGAAGGGATTATTTTCATTGGTCCGCCGGCCAGTGCCATTGAAGCCATGGGCTCTAAATCCCGGGCCAAGCAAATCATGGAAGACGCCGGCGTTCCGCTGGTGCCCGGCTACCATGGCGATGAACAAAGCGCTGAGTATTTACTCAGTGAAGCCCGCCGCATCGGTTTTCCGGTAATGCTTAAAGCCGCTGCCGGCGGCGGTGGTAAGGGCATGCGTCAGGTGATGAGCGAAGCTGAATTTCACTCTGCGCTGGCGGCCGCCAAACGGGAAGCTAAAGCCAGCTTTGACGACGAACTGATGCTGGTTGAAAAGTTTTTAACCGAGCCACGCCACGTGGAAATTCAGGTGTTTTGCGATCAGCACGGCAATGGCGTTTATTTATTCGACCGCGACTGCTCGGTACAGCGCCGTCATCAAAAAATTATTGAGGAAGCCCCGGCACCCGGCATTAGCGATAGCGTGCGTCAACAAATGGGCGAAAGTGCCCTCGCTGCGGCCAAAGCCATTAACTATGTGGGCGCCGGCACGGTTGAGTTTCTGCTCGATGGCGATGATTTCTACTTTATGGAAATGAATACCCGCTTGCAGGTTGAACACCCGGTGACAGAAATGGTCAGCGGCGAGGATCTGGTTGCCTGGCAACTAGCCGTGGCTGCAGGTCAACCGCTGCCGAAAAACCAGCAACAACTGCGTTGCCATGGCCATGCATTCGAGGTCAGGCTGTATGCCGAAGATCCGGATAACGAGTTTCTACCGTCCACCGGTCGGCTCACCCGTTTACGTTTTCCGGCAGACGCAGACGGCGTTCGGGTAGATACAGGCTTTAATGAAGGTGATACCGTCAGCGTGCATTACGACCCCATGCTGGCAAAGCTTATCACCTACAGCGATACTCGCGACAAGGCACTGGCAAAAATGCTCAACTGCCTGGAACAAACCCGGGTCACCGGCGTAACCACCAATTTACCCTATGTACACCGGGTAATGGAAAATGCAGAGTTTGCCGCAGCCAGGTTAACCGTGCATTTTATCGCCGAGCACAGCGAGGCTCTGGCACCACGGGCGTTTAACATCGATTATCTGCCCGCCATGGCGTTTTGTCTGTTTCAGACCATGCAGTCTGATAGTGCGCCACTGGGTGATCAGGCACTTAACGGTTTCCGCTTAAATCATCAGCGCCAGTACTATCTGGCACTGCAGTGTCAGCATAAAGCCTATCTGCTCTCGGTAACCGCAAAGGAAGGTCAGCTCAGCGTAACCTGCGAGGAAAACCACTGGCAGGTGAGCGGTGACTGGCAGGATGAAAACCTAAACCTCACCGTTGATAATTATCAGCGCCGCTATACCGTTTGCCCGGACAGCGAAGGCGGTTGGGTGCTGTTTGATGGTGCCAGCGCCCTGCACTTTACGTTGCAACGCCCGGATTTCGGCCAGCACGAAGATGCCCACGAAAACGAATGTGTTGCCCCTATGAACGGTACTGTGGTCAAGCTTCTGGTTGAGCCTGGCAGTAAAGTCACTAAAGGGACTTCACTGCTGATCCTGGAAGCCATGAAGATGGAGCACAATGTAAAAGCGCCGGCCGACGGTGAAGTGGCGGAATTTTTCTATCAGGCCGGCGATATGGTTGACGGTGGTGCTGCCCTGCTGGAGTTTGTCGCCGATGAGTAACTATCCAAAACAGGTCAGTATTGTTGAGGTGGGGGCCCGTGATGGCCTGCAAAATGAAGCGTCAGTAATCGAGCTGCCGGTTAAGCTGGACTTTATTAATGGTCTGCTGCGGGCCGGGCTCAGGCGCATAGAAGCCGGCAGTTTTGTGTCACCCAAATGGGTCCCACAAATGGCCGACAGTGCTGACGTTTTCAAAGGCTTAACCAATGGTTCTGGCGTCACTTTCAGTGCGCTGACCCCTAACGAAAAAGGCATGCTGGCGGCTATCGATGCGGGTGTGGATGAAGTGGCGGTATTTGCCGCCGCCTCTGAAAGCTTTTCCCAGCGCAACATTAACTGCTCTATTGAGCAAAGCCTGGAACGTTTTGAACCGGTGTTTACCCTGGCCCGTCAGCACAATCTGCAGGTTCGGGGCTATGTTTCCTGTGTGATGGGCTGTCCCTATGAGGGAGACATCAACCCAAATGCCGTGTTAGCCGTGAGTCAGGCGTTGCTCGACAAAGGCTGTTATGAAATTTCGCTGGGCGATACCATTGGTACCGGCACGCCGGGTCAGACGGAGCGTTTGCTAAGCACCTTATTAACAACGATACCGGCGACAAATCTGGCGGTCCATTTTCATGATACCTACGGTCAGGCACTGGCCAATATTCTGGTGGCTTTACAGCACGGCATCAGCGTTATTGATGCTGCCGCCGGGGGCCTGGGCGGGTGTCCTTATGCTGCGGGTGCCAGCGGCAACGTGGCCACCGAAGATGTGGTGTATATGCTTAACGGTATGGGCATTCACAGCGGCGTTGATCTCGATGCCCTGGTGGCAACCTCCACCCAGATTTTTAACCACCTGAACCGAGAGCCCGCCTCGCGGACGATGCGCGCATTGCTGGCCAGACATCACAATATGTTTTGAGCTGGCCACCGGCCTGACACGGTGTCAGGCCGACTCGCTCTTTTCTTTCGGAAGTATAAAACTCAGACCAATACCGACCAGTAACATCACCGCCATGGTCGCCACGATATTGATATCAAAAGCCGCTTTCAAGGCCGCATAAAGTGCGCCAAACCCAAGTAAAATAAGCCCTATTGCAGTGTTACTAAAAGCGACCAGTTCGGTGCGCTGCTGACCGTCCTTAACATCCAGACTGTAGGTTTTTCGGCCCGTTCGCACGCCGGTATGGGCAACCGCCAGCACAAAGAACAACCCACCGGAAATCCATAAAGAATGTCCCGGCAAGAATAGCAGGCCGCCACAGGCCAACAGGGCCAGCGCGCCAGCCAGTTGTAACGTTAGTCTGGCACTGTGATCCGCTACGCTCCCCCAGATAAATGAAGACAGCATCGTTGCGCTGGCCTGTGCCCCGAGGTAAAACGGTAACAGACTGGCCGCGTTCTGCTCGGTTTCAAGCATGAAATATGGCGCTACCAGTGCGCTGTGAACAAACAATCCCCGGACCGCAATAAACTTATACACCACGGCATCGAAATCCCACCAACTATGGCCGCCCTGCTGTTCTTCCTCATCTACCTCAACACAGGTTTTAACCGGCAATAGCAAAAACAGACCAAGCAGCATGGCTGATACCGCCCCCAGCAGCAGGCCGAATATCAGGGTTTCTCCCAGTTGGTCAGCAAAATAGACCAGCGGCACGGCGATAATCAGCGTGAGTACGCCAGATGTGGTTGAGGCTACCCCCAGCAATTTACCGCGCTCGCCTTTATCAGCCACATCCGCCTGAATGTCTTTCATGGTCAGCGAACAGGCTGACCGGCCTAAACTCAACAAACACAAGCCGCCCAGCACAAACCAGCCGGCGAGCATTCCTTCGTACCACCCTGCACCCAGTATTATGGTTACCAGGGATAGCGACTGCACAACCATCCCCGCACGCCAGATATGATGGCGCGCCGGATAGTGACGCAATACCACACCAATAGCAGCCTGGGGCAGTAAAGCGCCCGACTCGCGAATGGGCACCAGCCAGCTTATCATCCAGGCCGGCGCGCCAAGCGCCAGCATTAAGGCCGGTAAAGTCGTTTTTGCGGAAATAAGCAGATCCGCCAGCTTGGTACTGGCCAGACTGGCAATTAAGCGACGTTTTGCAGAATTCACAGCGCATTAACCGGTCTGAAAGCTCACCCTTTCGACCGCCTTAGTAATTGATTTGGCTGTAGTATACGCCGAAAGCCAGGTTTGAGATCCCTCAATCAGGCACAACAGTACTAAAGGTTAATATCAGCTGAAGTAACCCCTAGCCGAAACTGTTTTCTACCAGCGTTTTAATGTTTTCCAGGCCAACCTGAATGTCGCCGCCAAGTTGGTTATCAAAAAACAGCAGTTTGTAGCGGTCAACAATGTTAAGGCCAACATTGCCGCGGCTGCTCCAAATCAGTTCGGTGCCGCTGTCCAGAGGTTTGAGACGCAACTCGCCATGGGCACTGATCCCATGCTCAGGGTTGTCAACGCTGTAGACCAGTTGCCGATTAAATTGCAGTGAGGTGATTTCAATAGTGCCACGGCCAAGAATATCACTGCGCCAGCGCAGACGCATGCCAATGGCCCGATCCGGACCGTCGTAGGTCATAACGGCATTGGGGTCCACCTGATACCAGGTGCTCCATTGCTCCCACTTACGCAAATCAACAATCGCTGCGTACACTTTATCCGCTGGCGCATTGATCTCAATCGAGCGTTTAACTTCATATTCTTCAGGCAGGAAAAGACCTGTCAGAATGACAAGAAAAGCCACAATAAACAGATTTATGAGCCATTTACCGCCCCACATAATGTCTCCAGTCAACGCTACCTCCGTCAATTATAACATTAAATTAACAAAATGAGAGTTTCGCCGTGCTTTTTGTTTGAACTAAATCAAATAAAGATTTAAGGCTGACTTGCACAGGCCCTTATCAGCCAGATGGGTTAGCAAAACAACGCACGTACCGTTTATAATATCTTGGCTGGTACAACACCAGAGTAAAGCCCATACGACCGGTTTTAATTATTTAGCCAACGGTTGGCAAAACGCCATAAAGGGGAATTTTAAGGCGGATTTATCGCCAACAACAGGCGTTGACAGGCATTTTCAGTACATATCGCCTCTAAACCGAAATTTTTGCATCCTGGCCCGTCTGCATATTGCTTGCGCCGAAGGGGATTTAGTGAATAAGCCCTCTCTCAATCGGTTAACATATTCAACACAAATAAATTAATATTTATTTACACCACCGGTGCTTGAGCATTTATTATTCAAGGCGTAAGATGGTGAAAAATAATGTAATTTAATTACAAATAACCTATCCTTAAATAAATGGATACGGTCACCCAGACCGGCAGGCATTAGCCGTTACCACACAGCGCGTCGATGGAGAAACAGAATGTCCGACAAGAGCCCTCGTTATATCAGTAATCTTACCCGCGATACCTATGCATTGATCCTCGCCGGTGGCCGGGGGTCACGATTGCACGAACTCACCACCTGGCGGGCCAAACCGGCGCTCTATTTTGGCGGTAAATTCCGCATCATCGACTTTCCGCTGTCCAACTGTGTTAACTCGGGTATACGCAGAATTGGCGTTGTCACTCAGTATAAATCTCACTCTCTCATTCGACACCTGGTGCGCGGTTGGGGTCACTTTAAAAAGGAACTGGGCGAGTCAGTGGAAATTCTGCCCGCCTCACAACGCTTTTCCGAAAACTGGTACGAGGGCACGGCTGACGCAGTATTTCAGAACATCGATATTATCCGCGACGAACTGCCAAAATTCGTGATGATCTTATCCGGCGATCATATTTACCGGATGGATTACGCCAACCTGCTGGCCCACCACGTAGAAACCGGTGCCAAAATGACCGTGTGCTGTATGAAGGTACCACTGGAAGAAGCGGCTGGCGCATTTGGTGTTATGTCGGTAGACGAAGATTACCGTATTAAAGGCTTTACCGAAAAACCGGCTAACCCGGACCCGGTCCCTAACGAGCCGGATTTATGTCTGGCTTCCATGGGTAACTACGTATTTGATACCGAATTTTTGTTTGAGCAACTGGCGCGTGATGCCGAAACCTCAGGCTCTGAGCGGGATTTCGGTAAAGACATTATTCCCAGCATTATCAAAGACCACGACGTATTCGCTTATCCGTTCCAAAGCAGCGAGAACGAACACGTTTACTGGCGTGATGTAGGTACACTGGACTCATTCTGGGAAGCCAATATGGAGATGGTGGCACCTGTTCCGGCACTTAATTTATACGATCGTAAGTGGCCCATCTGGACTTATCAGGAACAACTGCCGCCAGCGAAGTTTGTCTGGGAAGATCACGACCGCCGCGGAGAAGCCATCAACTCAGTAGTCTCCGGTGGCTGCATTGTTTCCGGCTCGACCCTGCGCCGTTCACTGTGCTTCTCAAATGTTAGGATCCACTCTTATGGCCTGATTGAAGAAGCCGTGATCCTGCCAGATGTGGAAATCAAGCGTCACTGTAAACTGCGAAAGGTCATTATAGACCGCGGCTGCGTGATCCCGGAAGGCACTGTAATAGGTTACGATCACGACGAAGATCGACGCCGCGGTTTCCGCGTCTCCGAGAAAGGCGTTGTGCTGGTCACCCGCGAAATGCTTGGTCAGCCAGTCGGTGGCACCGCCTTAGGTTGAGGCCTCTACTCGTGGACCTGGCACTTAGCCAGGTCCTGCGGCAACCGTAATGACGTCCAGCCAAACACCAGTATTGATAACACAAACGGAATAGCCAGCCAGTCAAGCGCGGCTACCAACCCTTCCAGTTCACCCAGACTCGCCGTGTAATGCTCGCTCAGTAGGCCCACAAACGTTGGCCCACCGCCCAGCGCAATCAGGTTCAGAACAAAGAAAAATAACGCCGTAGACATGGCCCGGCAATTAGCCGGAGACAGCGTTTGTGCCATGGCAAAACACGGCCCGAAATACGTGCCGCTGGTAACCTGCAATAAAGTAAAACCAGCAATTGCAATCCACAGCGATTCACTGTGAATAGCCAGCAAAAAGGCCGGCAAACCAACGCACAGAGCAAGAGCTGGCAGGCGCGCATAAGCACCGGGATTGCTGCGTCCCCATTTATCGGCAATAGCACCGCCGGCCCACACGCCAATGACATATAAGGTGCCGTTAATCACCCCAAAAACCACCAGTAACCAAACGATATCCACTTCACTGAAGCGCCGCACAAAGTAATCCATCTGCCAGCCAATCACCGCATAGTTAGCAAACGATGACAGCGTAATGCCCAGTACCATGCCCCACCAGCTCGGCGTTTTAAGCAGCTCTACAAGGCTATCTAGCATGGGTCGCTGGCGCTCTTGTTCGGTTTGCTGGCGGACAGGCTCTTTTACCGTCAGTTTGAGTACGATGGCCAGTACAATGCCTGGCAGCCCCACGGCTATCATTACTGAGCGCCAGTCGGCCTGACCGCCGCTTAACACGAAGGCAGAAGCCAGGTAGGCCAGCATAATGCCAAAGGGGATCCCCAGGGCATAAAGCGCCATCGCCGTTGCCCGCTCTTTCGGCGCAAATAAATCCGCTATAATGCTATGTGCCGGAGGGGTACCACCGGCTTCGCCAATCCCCACTCCAATGCGGTATAACGCCAGTTGCAAATAGCTCCCCGCCAGGCCGGACAGTGCGGTGAAACCGCTCCAGAGAGTCAACGATACAGCAACAATATTAACCCGGCTGTAACGGTCGGCCAGCCAGGCCACAGGAATACCCATTACGGTATATAACACCGCAAAATAAATTCCCTTCAGGTAGCCCAACTGGGCGTCATCAAGCCCGAGGTCCTGTTTAATAAATGGCGACAAAATGCCAATGATTTGCCGGTCGATAAAATTAAACGCGTACACCAGCGTGAGCATCAGCAACACGTAATAACGATAGCGATCGGGCTTTTCCGGGTGGGCAACAGAGTTAGGGTTCAAACATCACCTGTGATACAAATACACATTAACAAGCAGACTTATAACTGAATATCACTAAGAATAAGTCGAAACATGGCTCGCGAGCCGGGATAATACCATCCTATTTATCTGATGTTGAACTCTGTATGCACATAGACAAACTTTTAGCCCTGACTTCCGAAGTGACGACCCTTAATGATAATGAGTGGCTGATGACCCATCCCGGCCTGCCTGATACCTGGGGTCAGGGGCGCACTGCTTTTGGCGGCATCACAGCCGGCTTTCTGCATCATGCTTTGGCTCAGGTGGTCGACAAAGACCGCAGTTTACGTGCCTATCATACGAACTTTGTCGGGCCGGTGAGTTTTGATAAATCACTGGAACTGGTAGTTGAGAAATTGCGCTCGGGGCGCAATATGTCGCAGTATCTGGCGAAATTGCTTCAGGATGGCAAAGTCTGTGTTTGTGTGCAGGCCTGCTTCGGCGTAGAACGCAGTTCAAAAATACAGGTTGATAAACTCCCTGCCCATGCCATGACGCTGCCGCAAAAAGCCAAGTTTATTCCGCAAATTCCTAAGGTGACACCGCGCTTCTTCCGTCACTACGAACTGGCTATCGAGCAAGGCCAGATCCCGTTTAGCTGGAGTAAACACAGCCATTACCATGGTTGGATGCGCTTTAAGGAGCCGGTCAGTGCCTTTAATTACAC
>OJDQ01000372.1_pt1 | contig 21059 bp, 19 predicted proteins | sample 1592851 | NCBI WGS metagenome assembly OJDQ01 (sample SAMN05416774, study PRJEB24817) | seawater metagenome | isolation source: Sea water | place: Canada:Atlantic | collected 2013-07 | reverse complement strand
CTTTATATCTTCCTGAAAATCAGCGCGAGAAGCGTTATATGACGGTATTGTTTGTTAATTGCTACACTGCATTGTTCAGTACAATTTAAGCAGGCTAATAATTATTTGAGGTTGGCAATCACGGCGCTTCTTGATGAGAGGCCTGTTTTTCGATAAATATTCGTAAGGTGATTGTCGACGGTTTTTTGCGAAATACCCAGTTCTTCTGCAATCTGTTTATTTTTAAAATGCTTTTTTAGTAAAAAACAAATCTGCCTTTCCTTGTTACTTAGCAGGCAAAACACGCGGTCAAAATACATCACTTCTACCGACCAATAACCCAGTAATGGCTCAATATGAAAAATACAACTCCCCGTAATCACAAGCGAATGTGTTGTTGAAGGGATAAAAGGGAGGCTACTGCCTTGCCATTCATGGATTTGCTTGCTTAAAACAGCGCGAAAGCTTTCATTCATTTCAAATATGCGGCCGGAATGATTGCAGATCGCCTGTGCAACACGCTCTTCCCTGCGCTTTAAGCGCGCATTTTGCAGGGTTTTGAGCCGGGTTGCCGTGGCTAAATGCGGCGCAATAAACTGTAGTTGCTTGTCGTTTAACGATGTGTCTTCCTGCGCAGGAAAAAACAAAAAACGATGGATAAGACTAGAGTCTTCCTGCGTTACAGCTAATGCACAGGCAGAAAGTTGCTTACTGAATAGACTATCATCCAGTTCAGTGGCCATCCCGTTGGCTGGTATTGTTCGCAACAGCGCAATTTGTGTTTCATTTAAAGCATCAGGACAAGCTGCTGTATTAGTGGTTAGCAGAGTATGAGCCAATAGTTGCCCTTCGGCGTCTTCAATTAACCAAAAGCTCGGGCCCAGGTCGACAACCTGGCAGATTTCGCGGAAACAAAGCTGCATGAAGGCATCTAAAGCATTACCCTGAGTATGGTGATATATTTTTGAAATACACTGGCCAAGCAGGAGTTCTTGTGATTGATGAGTCAGTTGCATCAGAGCCATAGGATTAACTTTTTTGCTGTTGGTTAAAGTATGAGATCGCTTGCTGCCTGGAAGATACATCCAACATTTTGAATATTTGTTTCAGGTGATTTTTCACTGTGGCTTCCGTAATACCCAATTGGTTACCAATTTCTTTATTACTTTTTCCCTGAATCAGCCATTGGCAGATTTCTAGTTTACGTTTGCCGAGTCGTTCGGCCAAAGGAATAGCTTGCACTTCAACAAATCGCAATCCGCTATAGTTTGTCACCTGGAATTGTAACGAAGATACTGAAAATGACTCATCCCCTCGTGAAACATCGATTTGAACTTTATTGCTTGTGATTAAATTAGCTTGCTCCAATGCAGCTAAAAAGGGTTCTTCTGCTTCGATTATATTGCCATAACCATCTAATACCGCCCGGTTAGCCTGCATTGCGTTGGGGAGTGATATAAAGGCGCTGAGTATATTAATTCGTAATGCCTCTATCATGTTTGGCACCAGGAATTCCTTACACAGTTTGTCGTGTTCGGAAAACGAATGGTCAGCATCATGTCGAGCAAACGTTATTATGTTCATGACCTGGCTTTGAGGGTTAACAGAAATGGTCATTAGTGAATGGTGCAAATCATATTTGTGACAATATAACTTGTACATGTCGGAACCGAGCCATTCTTGCTCTGGAACAATATCGAGAATGTCACACGTTTTGTCGAGATTCCCCAGCATAACCCCAAACACCTGCTGTACTTGTTGGGAAACTGTGCTTAGGTGGTGGTAATCCTCCATAAACCCTTCGGGTAAATTGAAGGTGAAGCTATCCTCTTCATAGAATCGCACTTGCTGTTCAGTACGGGTAATCCAAACGCCTGAATCAATGTTCAGATGACGAGCGATTAACTCAAAGCAATGCTGCTTAAACTCGCCGATAGGAACGCGATAGGCAAGCTCAAAGAGCTCGCTCACTACCTGATTTGTTTTTGCTAAAAAATTTATACTGCTCACTGTAATTATTTTGGATACGCAATTATGTACGGGTAACCTTAAATACCTATTATTAAAATCAATCTTCAAAACTCGACTTTATTCCGGCAAGTCAAGAAAATCATTAGGTTTATCAGTTAATTAAATATTAATTTATTCTAATGTATCATACTTCTAAGTTGTAAACTCGCAAATTTTGGAGTCGCTTCTTGTAGCCCCAATTCCTTATTGATGTTCACCGGGAGTGAATATACCTTTGGCGGAGTTTGAGCGTGGGTTTACCTTTTAAGTAACTGATACGTTTGAATTTTTGATTAAGTATAATCCCCATGTGCAGTTTTAAGGAATAAGACGAATGTCGAACTATAGTTTCATAACTCGAATTAATGCCGATTCAAATATCGTACTCAGCAGTACTTCTCCTTCTTCGCCGACAACACTTACTGATGATCAAGACGGAACATCTGATGGTACTGTTGCCAATGGTGATTCAATTACTTTTTTGAACGAAGATGGATTCTCTAGGGTCGGCACCGTGATAGGGACTACAGATAACGGCGTTGTGATTGAAAGAACAAGTTTTGAGGGCACGATACAATACTTAGCAACCAATACGGCATACTCTGCGGGCGCTCCCTTACAAAACTATGACAGTAATGGAAGCGTTTCTTTTTGTTTTCTGGAGGGGACTCTTATATTAACTCCGGAAGGTGAAAAGACCGTTGAAAGCCTCAAGCAGGGTGACCAGGTAATAACTTCTGATGGGCGAACGATATCAATACATTGGATGGGTTATGAAACCATCCGAAATGGTATTTGTACATCGATTCATAATGCACCGGTTAAAATCAGTCAGGGAGCCTTTGGCAGTGGTTTGCCGCATAGTGACTTATACGTGTCTAACGCTCATGCGTTTTTACTGGATGGTCACCTGGTGGTGGCAAGCGCTCTTATTAACGGTGAAACAATTACGTCAGTGCCGTTTTCAGACATGCCGTCTGAATTTGCTTACTGGCATATTGAAGCTCAAGACCACGAATTAGTGGTTGCAAACGGCGTTGCAGCAGAAACACTTTCAGGAGCCCCTGAACGCAAGAACTTTGATAACTACGATAGTTACGTTGCCCAATATGGTGCCGATCGTATTATTCAGCCAATGGCCTATCCGCGTATCAAAGACGTAGCCCAGATGCCAGAATCTTTAGTGGAGCGCTTTAATTTAGAAAAACCGGCGCTGAACTGGGATGAGCTACTTAATGCAGATGGTGCACAAGTTGTACTAAAACAAGCGAACAGCTAATTTATGCCTCATAAGTTTCATTTTATCGCAGGGTTGCCTCGTTCCGGGTCAACCCTTTTTTCTGCGCTGCTGCGTCAGAATCCCGAGTTTCATGCTGATATTTCCAGCCCGGTAATGGGGTTGGTGGATGGGGTTATTGCCCAAACCTCCACAGGTACTGAAATGGCACCTTTGGTCACCAACCAAAAGCGAATGACCATTACCAAAGGGCTATTTTCCAGTTACTATGATGATATCGATAAACCCTATATTTTTGATACGAACCGAGGCTGGACATCGAAGCTTTCCCTGATAGATACGCTATATCCAGAAGCAAAAGTTGTTTGCCTTGCTCGCAATATGGCCTGGGTTCTGGATTCCATGGAAAGGCAAATTCGCAAGTCACCGCTGGAAAATACTCAATTGTTTGGTAACAGTCAGCAGCGAGCGACGGTGTATTCACGGGTTGAAGCCATGGCAGCACAAAGTGGGCTGGTTGGTTTCGCCTGGCATGCTCTGCGTGACGGCTGCTTTTCTGATTTCGCGGATAAGTTGTTAATTATTGATTACGACCTTTTAGTGCGTAAGCCTGCACAAGTGATGAGTGGCGTGTATCAATTTCTTGAACTGCCTGAGTTTCAACACGATTTCGACAATGTGGAGTTCGATTCGCCAGCCTTTGATCAAAACCTGGGCGTCGACGGCTTGCATCGTGTGCATAAACAGGTTCAACCGCGAGAGCGAAAAACTGTACTTCCGCCAGAGCTGTTTGAGAAGTACAGTAATATGATGTTTTGGCGTGATTTGAAAAACTCCAGCGCCTACACGTTAACGCCATCAAGGTAACCATGAATGTAGTAACTAACATTCAGGAAAATATCCAGCAGGACCAGCTACAAGATGCGATGCATGCATGCATTCATTCATTAAAATCTGAATATCATGCTCAGATTTACGAGCTAGCCGCTCAAATTGCCATTAAATTGCGGGAGGAAAAGCGTTTTCAGGAAGGCCGTGATTTTCTTCTTGGTTTGCAGGCTATCTGGCCAGAAAAAGATAAGTCTCTTGGTTTTTACATGGAGTTAGGCCACGCACTCCGCCAACACCAAGACTTCATGGAAGCTATCACCGCCTATCAAACAGTTATAAGTATAAATCCACACCATCCCTGGGGCATTTTTTGGTTGGCGAAATGCTATTACTTAACAGGTAATGTCTCAAAAGCTAAATCAGTGATTGCTAACTATACTTTTCCCCAGGATATTCCGGTTAATCTGTTTGGTGAAGTTCAACTGCTCGAAATTGATCTCGCCATCGCTGAGCAGCGCTTTGATTGCCTGATTGATAATTATCGTTTATTGGCGCAAAGAGTCGGTGAACTGCCCAGATACATATTGGTGCTCATGTTAAGTAAACTGCATCTGGCCAATCAAAGTGAGGTGGTTTTTCGCTGTCTTATCACGTTTGCTTTTTACCGCCACGAACAAGACCTGCTGTTTAAAATGGCAAAGCTATTTTATGCCATTAACAACCCCGTCTTTGCGATAGCCACATTATTACGAATACATGAAACGGCAGGCTTGAAAGAATTTCAATGGAACCTGCTGATTGCTTGTGTTTTAGGATCTTCTGATTATGAACAGGGGGATGGCTGGCATAAAGCTAAGCTTTTAATTAACGACGAATATCACCAGCGAGACAAAAAGCATGGTCATTGGCAGTATTGGACAGACTATTGGGACGAACCTACCGAACAAAGTATTCAATATGGTAAAAACAGTGGTGTAGAGCTGGCGAAAACGCTTAAACATTTCAACACACTGTTTTGGAGTGCTAAACAAAAAAGCGGTGCGTCTGCAGATAGCACGAAAATACCCCAAAGCATTTTTACTTATTCGCTCAATGTTGGCGGTGATGATCAGAAGCGCTTAAAAGAGCAGTTACAGATGTTTGCCAATGATTATGCTTTAGAACATTTCGATCCTATACTCGCCGCAAAATATATTGCCGATAACTGCTCTAACCGTATAAGACGCGCCTGGCGCTTATCGCGGAATCCTAGAGACAAGAAGAGCTTGTTTACGCTTTGTTATCTGTTTAAGCACGGTGGCTATCTGTTAACAGACATGCATGCTGAGTCACTGCGGAGCTTTATGAATCTGGCTCAGTCTGTTCCTTCTTTATTACTGGTAAGAGGCGAGCTGGGTATTAATACTGGTTTGCTGGCAGCTAAACCCAATCACCCGTTACTTGCTGCGATTCTGGAAACCATTGTGCAGTCACTGCTTAACAGAACCCGGCTACCTGATCTGTATGTTACAGGGGCAATTTGTTGGGCAAGAGTGCTTGTTCAATATAACGCAGAAATGCTCAAGCGCGGCAAGATACCTGATTTATGGGTCATTAACGGGATAACCGGCTAATATCGTCCTGTATCTAAACAATCCTGCCAGTTCATACTAATCCCAAAAAGGCAGGTTTCATTGATTAATGGCTGCTTATTATTGATAATCGTCGGATTGAATTCAAAAAGGACGTTTCGTTAGATGAAAACCGTATTCGTAGCCGGTCACCGCGGCATGGTGGGCGCAGCCATTGTAAAAAACTTAGAACAGCGTGGTGGTGTATATATTATTACCCGCACCCGTAGCGAACTGGATCTAACCAGTCAGGCGGCGGTATCGCAGTTTTTTGCCGACAATAAGATAGACGAGGTATATCTGGCTGCTGCCAAGGTTGGCGGTATTCATGCTAATAACACTTATCCGGCAGAGTTCATTTACGAAAACCTGATGATTGAAGCCAATATTATCCATGCGGCCCATGCTAATGATGTACAAAAACTGTTGTTTTTAGGCTCCAGCTGTATTTATCCGAAAATGGCTCAGCAACCGATGACCGAGAAAGCATTGCTTACCGGTACACTGGAAGAAACCAATGAGCCCTACGCCATCGCTAAAATTGCCGGGATTAAACTCTGCGAAAGTTACAACCGCCAGTACGGTCGTGATTACCGTTCCGTAATGCCCACTAATTTGTACGGCCCTAACGATAACTTCCATCCGGAAAATTCTCACGTTATTCCTGCACTCTTACGTCGCTTTCACGAGGCCGCGCAACGAGGTGATGCCGAAGTGGTTGCCTGGGGCAGTGGTAAGCCCATGCGAGAATTCCTGCATGTAGATGATATGGCTGCAGCCAGCGTTCACGTTATGGAGCTGGATAAAGCCACTTACGAAGAAAACACCGAGCCTATGCTAAGCCACATTAACGTGGGCACCGGCGTAGATTGCACCATTAAAGAGCTGGTGGAAACCGTGGCTAAAGTAACTGGCTTTAAAGGGGATATTGTGTGGGATACTACAAAGCCTGATGGCACGCCGCGTAAACTAATGGACGTCTCGCGCTTGCATGCGTTAGGGTGGCAACATACTTATAACCTGGAAGATGGCCTGAAGCATGCCTTTGACTGGTTTTTGGCAAACCAGGATAACTTCCGCGGCTAATGGCTGTCTCCGGGCACATTTGTTTAAACGAGTTGTGGTGTTATTGAGTTATCATGGGACATCAAAATAAAAAAAATTTAGTGATTCATGCAGGGATGCATAAAACCGGGTCCTCTTCCATTCAGTCGTCGCTTTTTTTAAATCGCGACGCGCTGAATGAACACGGTATTGCCTATCCAGAGCGAGGGTTGGTGAAAGATGAGGAAGTTGGCTTTCGCCACTTAAAGTTTAGTAACTCCCTCAAGCAGCATGCATTCAATGAGGCAGCACTGCTAAGTGAAATAGTCCATCTTAATTCGCTCTCTGCCTCCACAATTGTCATTTCTCACGAGGATTTGCTCAGGCTGGATCTGCATGAAAAGGCCCTTAAGCTGCTGGGTGAGAGTTTTAATATCAGCCTGGTTGCTTATGTTAAAGACCCAATTCTGTACTTTAATGACAAATATAAAGAGTGGGTCAGGCGCATGGGATGTGCGCTCGAACCGGCCGATTTTGTGCTTCAGCATTTTGACTACCTACACTGGGACCGTCTGGCGAAAAAGTGGGAGTCTTTTATTGGCCGCGACAATATTTATTTATTCCCGTTTGAAAAAGCCCATTTTCGTAATGGTTCCGTGCTTACCCATTTTTATGATTTGCTGAGTCACATTTGCGGTGTACAGATAAACCAAGAGCGACTCGCTCCGCTAATGGCTAATCAGAATACCAGCCTGAACAACAAAGCCATTTTAGCTACATTATTGGCCAACAAAGAACCTGAGCATAGCCATACAGGGGTTAAAAAAAAGTTCTTAAAGTCGGCCAATCAGATGAGAAACCTGAACAGTTCAGGGTTGCTGATAAGCCGTGAATGCGCACGGCAGCTTAAAGCCCGGAGCTGGCATGCGTGGTATTACCTTAAAACACACTATAACTGCAATGTGTCGATGAAAAAGCTCGACGAATATAAATTTGATTCGGCGTTCCACAGTTACAGGATTCGTTATGATATTTACCAGAATGCGCACAAAAAAAGCTTAAAAAAGCGAATTAGCCAGTTATTATTGCCGAATGCCTGAAAATACGATGAAAGTGACTCGCATTGAGCGGATAGACGGATGCATGTTTTTTGAGGCTGGGTTACCATACCGGAAAAATGAAATGTGCCTTATTTTGGACGTAACATGAAAACGAAATTGAAAAAAATAGCTAAGCGACTGTTAGGAAAATCATCGGTACAGTTTCATATCGACACCATTAGCAGCCATCAAATTGCCGGTTGGGCGTGTAATGCGGCCAGACCCACCAAGCCATGCGTTGTTGAAGTGAAACAAGGTGATAAAACCTTAGCCTCTACTAAAGCAGCCACCCTGCGGGACGACTTGGTTGCCGCTGGTGTGGGTAATGGCTGTCACGGGTTTACTATCGATTTGGATATGTTGCCATTTTCGGCAGCTGCGCGCGAAGTGCATGTGTTTATCGATGGTAAAAGGGTCACTGATGCCGCCGTTAAACTACAAAATAGCTTTAGCGATATTTTAGGTGACTTTGCCAGTGAAGTTGAAAAGCGGATGGACGCCCTGTTGTCTATTCAGAACGAGCGCATGCAGCGTGAATTCGATTACCTTAAGAGCCAACTGGAAAATAAAAATTAATGGCAGCAAACGCTAAGGTAGTAATATTTTGCCCGCTACCCCCTAAGCCAAATGGTATTGCCGATTATTTGGCTGAACAGCTCCCTTATTTGAGTGAATACCTCGATGTAACGGTAGTCATTGAGAATCATGCCCCGGCACCGGAGGGAATATGCCCTCGCACCCGTGTGCTGCGGCTGGCTGAGTACCTGGCCAACTGGCAAGCTTTTGATAAAGTGCCTCATTTGTACCATGTGGGCAATAATCCCGATACCGTATACATGCTGGAAGTACTGCTGAGCAGGCCGGGGATCACGGTAGTACACGATCTTAACCTGCATTACCTGATCGATCTCACTAACCTGTCGCAGGGTGATAAAGAGGCATACACCAAAGCCTTAACTAACCAATACGGTGTTCAGGGTAAGGTGATCGGCGAACAACTTGCCAGCCAGGGCTGGAAAGGGCAGTTTATGCCCCATGAGCTGATGATGCACAGTTCAATTATTGATGCATCGTCGCAAATTATTGTGCACTCTGAATATTCCGCGAATAAAATTGCGGCGCTTGGGCATAGCGCTATTACGTTAATTCCTCACCACCTGTCACCTGGCATTCGTCATTTTCAGCCTAAACTCAAAATGACATACCGAGGTGAGTTAGGCTTGCCGGGTAATAAAGTCGTTATTACCTCAATGGGCTTTATTGCCAAGGCCAAACAGATAAAAGCGGTGCTTACTGCATTGGCAGAGCTAAAAGCACAAGGTCTGGATTTTGTGTACGTGCTAGCCGGCCAGTGCAAGCCTCACGAGTATGACGTGTATCAGGATATCGCCGATAGTGGCCTGGCTGATCATGTTGTGGTAACCGGCTTTTTAGACGAGCAGGACTTCTTTAAATACCTGCTGGCTTCAGACTTTATTATTAACCTGCGTTATCCCACCGGCGGCGAAAGCTCTGGTACGTTGTCGCGGGCCATGGGGCTGGGTTTAGGGTGTCTTGTGGTAAACATTGGGCCCTTTGCTGAGATCCCGGATGAGTGCGCGGTTAAGCTAGATTACGATGAGGCATTTAATGCCAACCTTACAGCTGCTATCAAACACTTAATTGAAAACCCGGTAGAGCGGGTTAGGCTAGGCTTAAATGCCCGGCGCTGGGTAGAGCGCAGCCATAATATTGTGCGCACTACGGCACAATATCGCGAGGTTATAGCACAAGAACAACAATTACTCAGCCGCAGAAGCGCTGCAGAACCGGCCTTACCTGCTATGTTATGGCGTTATCTGGCAGAGCCAACCATCGCCCGCTGGCTGGTGAACAACCAAGCCTGGACAACTACACTCGATACCCAGACAAGCGGGGTGTTGTGGTGGCTAAACAATACCGTTCCGGTAGGCGTTAGTGGGCCGGTTTTACTGGTTGGCGAAGCAACCTCCGGGTACAAGTTACTAACCGATTTATTTGGTTACGCCGAAAGTGCCCTACAAGTTATCCCGCCCTTTGAGCTGGAACAGTCAGAGGGCAACGCATTACCGGCTAGTCTGGCCGAGTTAGCGATTGTGGTGATACCCACACGGGCTATCGAGTGCGATCCGGTACGTTATTTTGCAGCCCTCAGCGAACGACTCGCTCTTGGCGCAAAAGTGTCTGTTACGGTGCAGCCCGATAATCTGGCGAGTCCTGATGTTCCGATCACCCGGGCAGATATTACGCAGTACCTCGAGGCCAGTGGATTTCAGGTAGATAACATCCATAAGGGTGTTTCACACATCGATATGAATAATACCTATCCGCCCATAACTCATGAGGAGTGGTGTTTTGAGCTTACAAAAGTATCCTGGATGATTAACGCTACGCCTCAGGCATACGGTTTTACGGGTATTAGTGAGCTTAAGTGGTTGCAACCGGCCGTTACCACAGCCAATGGCCGGGGGGTGTTATGAAAAACGTCCTTCAGGCATTAAATGCAGCTACGCAACAACACGCTATTAGTAATCAAATTCTGATCCAGTCGGCAATTTGTCGGGCGCTTCCACGCAATGCGCATGTAGTAATGGATAACCTGCCACAAAGCATTATGGCGAGTCTGGTAGAAGCCACGGGTATGAGTTGCGATTTCGTGGTGTTTGAACCATTAATACGTAAATATGGGTTTAAACTGGCAGACATGTTTGCCCAGGCAGGCCTGCCGCTCCTATGCTTAGGAGCCGAGTGTTCAACGTTGCGGATCACGCCGCGGGTAGAAGCTGGTTTCTCGTTGTTAGCCCGGGCGCCGTTAACGCTTGCGGTACAAACGGTAGACGATGCCTTGCTAGGATTACAGCGCATTAACTGGCTGGCATTTGAGCGGGTGGACGTTACCTTTTTAAATCAGTCGATTAACTGTGTTACACAACATCGGCCACTAATATCACTGACCTTCGAGGGTTCTGTTACCAGCTTGCTGCAATGGTGCGAAGTACATCATTATACTGCCGTTGATGCCACTTTAAGGGCGTTATCAACTACTAGTACAGCGTCGCAAAAGGTGTATTTATTTCCCGATCAGGTGCTACTTGATGAGGTTGAAACATACCTCACGCCTGATCAGATCAGCGCCGATGAAGTGTTATTGGCCAACAATCAATTAGCGCAAAAATGGCCAGCGCTGTGCACTGCCGGCGATAATCTCGGCAATCTTACCCAAAAATACTTAAAAACCTGTACCCGGCAGTATCCCTTAGCCACCATGATGGCCACAAACCTATATTCCTCTGAGTGGCATGATGACACCGAATGGCGCTGGACAGGGCCAGGCCACGACACCAGCATTTTATTACCTATGCGTGCGCGCGGGTTATATCGGGTGTCGTTGTCTGTACTGGCCTTGCCCGAAGGGCAGGAGCGTGGTTTTGTTCGTTGTTTTATGAACGGCGTACCTGTTTTTGGGCAATACATTAGCGCCGGTGATACGATTGCTTTTGATTATGTATCTAACAAGCCGGAAGAACCCGTAGAGTTGTTGTTAAGCGTAACCGACCTGCAAAATTGTGGCGGTCGTGACCTCGGTGTTGCCATTAGCGGCATAGAAGTGGTGTGGAACCTAAGCGAATGAATAAACATGTTTTAATAGTGTCACCCATTCCGTCTCACCCGCAATTTCAGGGCAACAGCGCACGTATATACCGGCTCAATCAAATGTTTCGGCAGTGTGGCTATAAAGTTCACTTTGTGTACTTTGGGATGGAAGGATTAGCGCCCGAGCAACAAGCTGCTATGGAGCAAGATTGGGATTACTTTCACTACGTGCAACCGGAAGGTCCGGCGGCCGAGCCCAGCTATGGTGAGTATTTCGATATAGATGACTGGTATGATCAACGGGTATCCATTCTGGTAGAGCAGTTATGTACACGTTGGAAGTTTGATGTATGCCTGGTGAATTACGTTTGGTTTTCTAAAGTACTCGAAGCAGTACCTGATGACGTGTACAAAGTTATCGATACCCACGATGTATTTGGCGACCGACATATTGTGGCGAAAGAAGCTGGGCTGGAACCGGTGTGGTTTTACACCACAAAAGAACTAGAGGCCTATGCTCTGGAGCGTGCAGATTTGGCTATTGCGATTCAAGACCAGGAGCAGGACTATTTTCAGTCAATAACCTCGAAACCCGTTGAAGTAATTGGCTATGTTACGCCGTTGCAATCCATTGTTAGCGCAGAGCGAGACGGCAACAAAATACGAGTGGGCTACATCGGGAGCGGTAACCCGTTTAATATTATCTCTATCGAAACCTTTCAAAACGCAATCAAACAATCGCCAACACTGTTTGACAATTTTGAGTTCGTGTTAGGTGGAAGTATATGTAAAACGTTTAGCGCTAATAATGAAGTGTTTGAAATTGTTGGTATGGTAGATGACTTAGACACATTCTACCGCGATATTGATGTTGCAGTTAATCCAATGCTCGGTGGTACCGGCCTAAAAATTAAATCGCTCGAAGCGCTTTCATTTGGTAAACCTTTAATGGCAACGTTAGACGCGATGGTTGGTATAACCACCTCTGAGCCCTATCAACAATGCGCTACAATTAATGAAATGGTAGATAAACTGCAAACGTTTAATAACAGTCGATTGACTGAGCTAACACGTAGCTCCAGTCAGGTGTTCGAGAATTATAACGAACAGCAAATCGCCAGCTTTAAAAAACTATTTGGCTAAGAAATAATGGATTTTCAGATTTATAAAAACACGTTAAGAGAATGGGCTCTTGAGCAACAGCCGGTATTCATTATGGGACCTGAAAGAAGTGGTACCAGCTTATTGTTTCAGCAGGTCTCAAATCACCCTGCTTTTTGCGATTTTTCACATGCGACAGTCGAAACTTTTTGTTTTATTAAGCCTTGGATGCTCTTGGAAGATGCGCGGCCGGAAAATTATGAAATGCGAGTTTATTTGGGGCAAAGAAATCTAGCAACGTTTCATGAGAGTATTGCGCCAATAATAGAGCGAAATAAACAATTAACTCAGCAAGGCCTGTCGTTATCATATATAAACCAGAGTAATCGGCATGAAGTATGGTTTGAACGGCGCTATAAACATGCTATTCGAGCTTTCTTTTATCATTCCTGGATGAATTTAGGTGAGAAACGGCTGGTTGAAAAGACACCTGCCCATATACGGTGTGCTGAGGAAGTAATGCAAACATTCCCTAATGCTAAATTATTAATTTGTACCCGAGATCCCGCTGAAATAATCGCATCGCATAAAAAACGCTATAAGAAAGAGATTGAACTCGGAAAGAGTCCTGAAGACCCATCAATAGCATGGTTAGCACACAGCACTAAAACTTATTTAGAGTATTTTTTAAATATTGATAAGAAAATATCTTCTTTAGCGCAGGAATATGGAGCAAATAAAGTTGTTGTACCTTATGGTCAATTAACAAACGACCCTAAATCTACATTAGAGAAAGCTTACTCTTTCATTGGCGTTGATTATTTCGCGCCGTCATCGAATAATTCTCCGGACAACACGCAGGCTTGGGATCCATTGTTAAATCTCGCTCCACAACAAAATGAGGTGGATTGTTCACAATTTTTATCGAAAGAAGAGATAGAGCTAGTTTCTTCTGTGCGCCCTCAACTAAAAAATAGTTGGATATAAGTAACTTAATATGTTGTTTGAAAATATACCGGTAATGCCTATTCAACAGATGTTGGGTAGTCCTTTTGGCAGATCAGAACACAAATTAGGGCCTGTTTGGCCAGATTGGGACAATGCGGGTAGTGTACGCTTCTTTAGAAAGGGTAAACCAAAAGATGATAAACCATGGGTAGGGCCAAATACTCCTTTCCGTTACAAAACTGGAAAATATGTTTGGTGTGGTCCAATAGTAAATCATTTTGGACATCAAATAGCTGATTTCTGCACCCGAATTGCTGTATATCGAGACTATGGATGTACTTATCTTTTTTCTGTTCGAAAAGGGCAGGGCTTTTCATATGAAGACGTCCCATTATTCTTAAAACAGATTTTTGAATGGTTTGGCATCAACTCCTCAGATATCTTGTTCGTGGAACAGCCTGTAATTGTCGAAAAGTTGTATGTTGAGCAACAACAAGAGCACTTACCTCAAGAGGGGCCTTCATATGAGTACCTCGATATACTGGATGATAATACAACTAGAAATGGCCTGTTTTCTCAACACAAAAGTGGTGTGTACTATATATCGCGGGCTGGTATGCTCAAGGGGATGCTGGCTGGTGAGCGGTACATAGAAAATATAATGCAGGCCAATGGTATAACGGTTATAAAGCCAGAATGTTTGCCCTTGAAAGAGCAACTAGCAATTTATGCTCAAGCTGAGACGTTGATTTTTTCAGAAGGCTCGGCTATCCATGGCCTTCAATTACTTGGGCATATAAATTGTAATGTCCGAATATTAAAAAGGCGCCCAAATGTGTTGATGGCTAAGGGCTTACTTACTCCTAGGACTAAAGAACTAACTTATCACGACATAGGCTATTTAGTTGCTGGACTTAGAGCTGATGGCTCTCCAGCTACTGACGCAGGCATAACCATCTGCGATAAAGATAGAGTCAAAGAATTCATTTGCTCTCAAGGCTTATCTATACGAGGCTGGAATGACGAAGCATTCATGGCCGATGTAAGAGTAGACGTTAAAGCTTTTCTGGATGCCGAAAAATGTCATGTAAGATCACAGGTTCAAGGTCATTTCGACACAATCCTCGCGAAACTACAAGCCTATGAGTTAATATAGAAAGGGTGTCTATTATGAATATCGTAATTCATGTTGGACCGCCGAAATCAGGTACTTCTGCAATCCAAAAATGGCTTCTCAGTAATATTGAACGACTAAATAATAATGGATTCTATTATCCTTCACATGAGTCTGATCCTAATGGTATAAGTTCTGGAAATGTACTTTCAATTTTCTCGCGTGATACAGAGGATAAATTAGTTTTTGATAAGCACCGGTATACTGACTTAGTAATCGAAGCTAAACGTCAAAATTGCCATACAGTCGTGTTTTCTTCAGAATTTTTTTTTCAGCAGATTCAAATATTAGCAGAACAAATACCTCAAGCTAAATTTATTGCCTACTTACGTTTTCCTGCGGAAGTAATCGAATCCGCATACAACCAAGGGGTAAAACGTCACCAGGAAGTTAAAGCGTTTGGGATAGATAAAAATCCAAAGTATTTTCAGGTGCATGTATTATTTCGCGAAGTCAAAGCCGTTGGGATCGAACGATTTCAGTTGAGGCCATATCACCCTCGTTGTTTTGTTGGTGGGGAAATAGTCTCAGATTTTTTGGCAGCTATAGGTTGGGATTTAGTCACCAATAAATTGAAAGTAAGTAGCGAGAGGGTCAACACTTCATATTCATTAGAAGCGTTAGAATTTAAACGTTGGTTTAATCAGTATAATGTTAAAGAGTTACAGGAAAAACTAGATTACTTTTTACAAAATTATCAGGGCCCGACAGCTAACTATTCTTTGATACCATCAGAAATTTTTGAAATCTATAGAAATACTCATTTGCAAATTCTTAATGATGTAGGTAATTTTTTTAGAATTGTAAACTTAGATAAGTTCATAGAGGCATGTCGTCAGCAAAAACAGCGCCCTTTTGCAAGGCAAGTATTGCCTGATGAAGAGTTTTTGAAAATTGCTACAGAGTTTTTAGCAGCCTACGCTGAAATGGCTCCTGCTGTATTTAAGACTTTGAAAGAGCGAGATGCACCCGACGGAACCTATAAGAGCCCCCACCGTATTAAGCTTATTTTAGGCTTAATACCTGTGAAGGTTAAGTTTAGGTTTTGGTTTTGCCATATTGTTAAGCGTTTCAAAAAAAGTACTATAAAAGGTGTTGTAAGAAGCGTGAATAAATGAAGATGGATATTTTTGACCACTTTTTACCTTGGACAGAGTTTCGTGTTAACAATATAGATACAGACCAATGGCGCCTTTTGCTGTCACCAGTCGCAGCAATAAAGCAGGATCAATCAATCCCAATAACCAACCTCATGGTTCTCCTTTATACCAAAATTTTTGGGCAGTGTAGTTTAAAAGAAACTGTTCATCGGCGTATATTAGTAAGCTGGTATCAAACTTATGCCCAGTCTATTTTTAATCTTCCGCAACTTTTTTCGTTACTTGAGGGTAAAAAAGGTAGTGTAGAAAAGAACAAAAAACATGGTTTTAATCTTATTGGGTATGACCAGGGGCGCCTGGGGCTAGGTGAAGACCTAAGGAGCTACGCGCGCTTGCTTCAGCAGAAAGGTATCTCTTTTTCAATTTATCATATTGGCCATCTGACAGACAAACTCGACTTCGATTTTAAAATGTATTATTCCACACAGTTGCCTTATCAATACTCTCTGTTTTTTCTAAATCCAATCGAGTTGCAGAAATTTGTGCAGATTTTTGATGGTGAACTGAGCGGATTCGGCACTACAATCGCAGTGCCTCCATGGGAACTACCTAAAATTCCCGATTCTTGGTTCGATCATCTTAATAAATTTGATTTTATATGGTCAATTTCCGAGTTTGTTCAGCAAGCTTATTTGAGTAGTCGTGGGAATAAGAGCAAAGTGGAAATTGCTAACCCGATTGTGATACAAAAAACACAACCTCATTGTTATAAAGTACCCCGGCAGTCTCGACCTTATACATTTCTCTATATTTTTGACGCGGCATCATATTTAGCAAGGAAAAATCCAACTGGAGTTATTAATGCATTTATCAAAGCATTCAAATCAGGGAAATATGACGTTAGATTGATATTAAAAGTTTCTAACACAAATGACTCACCTGAATGGAACCTGGTTCGGCATCTCGCAACGCAAGATCGAAGAATCAAAATAATTGATGATTCGTACAATGAAAAAGAGATGTCCACGCTGTGGCTTAAAACTGACTGCTATGTTTCTTTGCATCGTAGTGAGGGCTTTGGCCGAACAATAGCTGAAGCAGTTTCATTGGGCTTGCCAGTGATTTCCACAAATTGGTCCGGAAGCATTGATATAATAGGACAAGATAACCCTTTAAACATTGATTACAATTTGGTGCCTGTAGATGCTCATCAGTATCCGTGGTCTGATGAGCAATTTTGGGCAGAACCATCGATAGATGATGCTGCTGACAAAATGCTATGGATAGTTGAAAATCATAATAGTAATGATGTAGCTGAGTTGGTTCAAAATAATACTGCAAGGTTTAAGACTTTATTTGATATCAACGCTAAAAATAGGACGTTATTCAATTATTTTGAATAAGAAATATTTAAATGAGAACCTTATCAGCTGTGCTTTCATGATAATCTCAATAGCGACTTTGAGAATTACTATGACGATTTAGTTTGGAGAATAAACAATATGAGAAAAGGAATAATCCTAGCGGGTGGTTCAGGAACCAGACTCCATCCCCTTACTAAAGTCGTAAGTAAACAGTTAATGCCTGTTTACGATAAACCAATGATTTACTATCCGCTCTCTACGCTTATGATGTCTGGGATAAGAGATATTCTGATTATCACTACCCCGGAAGAGCAGAGTCGATTTATTGAGTTACTGGGTGATGGAAGTGCCTGGGGGCTCAACCTTCAGTATGCGGCTCAACCGTCGCCGGATGGTCTTGCCCAGGCATTTCTTATTGGTGAAGATTTTATTGGTAACAATAGTTGTTCCTTAGTGCTTGGTGATAACATCTACTATGGCCACGATCTGCGGGTTTCATTAAAAAATGCTTATGGGCAAACACAAGGTGCTACGGTATTTGGCTATCACGTTAATGATCCCGAGCGCTACGGTGTAGTGGATTTCGATGACGACTGGAATGCGTTATCCATCGAAGAAAAACCAGCAGTTGCAAAGTCTAATTATGCAGTAACTGGCCTCTATTATTATGACAACCGCGTTGTCGATTTCGCCAAAGAAGTAAAACCTTCCCCGCGAGGCGAGCTAGAAATTACCGATCTGAACAATATGTACCTGCAGGATGGCTCTTTAAAAGTGGAGCTGATGGGGCGTGGCTCTGCGTGGTTGGATACCGGTACGCTTGATAGTTTGCTGGATGCAGCAAATTTTGTTGCGGCGATAGAGAAACGCCAAGGGCTAAAAATTTGTTGCCCCGAAGAAGTGGCGTTTCGCATGGGTTACATTGATGCAGAGCAGTTAGAAAAGCTGGCCGCCCCCCTGGTGAAAAGTGGTTATGGCAGTTATCTGCTAAAAGTCATTGGTGATCGGGTTAAGTAACTCGCTTCGCGAATTATCCCGACAGATATATGCCCATCCCGGCAGTTATATTGTCATCCCGGTCTGTTTTTATTGTCATCCCGGCCTTGAGCCGGGATCATCATAACAGTCTGGTGAAGCGGCAGCGAAGAATTAATTGGGAGATCCCGGATAAGTGCTACGCCTTCCCCGGATGACGGCGTACAATTAGGAAGTCCCGGATAAGACCGGTACTCTCTCCGGGATGACAGAATAAAGATAGGAAAAGAATTAACCATGCAAGTAATCAAAACCGACATCCCGGATGTCAAAATTATCGAACCACGTGTATTTGGTGATGAGCGCGGTTTTTTCTTAGAAACCTTTCGCACTGATTGGTTTAAAGCTGAATGTGCCGACGTCGATTTTGTGCAAGACAATCACTCTAAATCTAAACAAGGGATTTTGCGCGGCTTGCATTATCAGTTAGAGCAAACTCAGGGCAAGCTGGTCCGCGTAGTGTCTGGCGAAGTGTTCGACGTAGCCGTGGATATGCGGAAAGACTCTGAAACTTTCGGCAAATGGGTTGGCGTGTACCTGTCTGCCGAAAACAAGCGTCAGCTATGGGTGCCTGCTGGCTTTGCGCACGGCTTTTATGTCACCAGTGAATCGGCTGAATTTGTGTATAAGTGCACGGATTACTACCATCCGGAATCCGAAATATCGGTGAAATATGACGATCCAACCATTGGCATTGAGTGGCCGCTGGTGAATGGCGAAGCGCCGTCTTTATCGGGCAAGGATGAAGCCGGTACGGCTTTTGTTGATGCGCCGGCGTTTTAGGATATTACCATGAAAAAATTAGTGGTTATCGGCAAAAGCGGTCAGCTGGCCTGGGAAATTGCCCGACTGGTACCGGAGGCAGTGTGCCTGGGCCGGGATGATATTGATATTACCTCAGGCGAAGACATCGCTGCGAAACTCGGCCCAATTAACCCTGATGCAGTGATCAATGCCTCAGCCTATACCGCTGTGGATAAAGCCGAGTCCGATGAAGAAAATGCTTACCTGCTAAATCAAACGGCGGTAGCCAACCTGGCGAAATATTGCAAAAGCAATAATGTGTTTTTGGTGCATGTGTCTACCGATTATGTGTTTAACGGCGAAAAAGGCTCTCCCTACACGGTAGATGATGCCATCGAGCCTCAGGGCATGTACGGTAAAACCAAAGCGGCGGGTGAGGCCGAAGTGACTTCGATTCTTCCAGCAGCAAGTGCCATCCTGCGTACTTCCTGGGTGTATTCCAGCCATGGCAATAACTTTGTAAAAACCATGCTTCGCCTGATGGCAGAGAAGCCTCAGCTAGGTGTGATTGACGATCAAATTGGCAGCCCTACCTGGGCCAAAGGCCTGGCGCGTGCCTGTGTGGAAGCGGCTTCTCATCGCACAGCAGGCGTATATCACTGGTCTGATGAAGGCGTATGCAGTTGGTATGATTTTGCCATAGCCATTCAGCAATTAGGGCTGGAAAAAGGCTTACTGCAACAGGCCGTGCCGGTAAAACCCATTCCGAGCAGCGCTTATCCCACCCCGGCAAAGCGCCCCCATTACAGCGTATTGGATAAAACCCTAACGCGAGAGACTTTTACTTCACCCCTTAACCATTGGCGCGAACAGTTAAGCGCTATGATGGATGAGTTAGTGTAAGCGCAGCAGAGAACTTAATAGCATGACAACAGCGAAAACCATTATTGTAACCGGCGGCGCGGGCTTTATTGGCTCGGCGGTAGTGCGCCATTTGATTAACGATACCAATCATAACGTAGTGAACCTCGATAAGCTGACTTACGCCGGTAATCTTGAGTCGCTTAAAGAAGTTGACTCAAGTGAACGTTATCACTTTGAACAAGTGGATATCTGTGATGGTGCAGAAGTAAAACGGGTTCTGGATACGTATCAGCCTGATATCATTATGCACCTGGCCGCCGAGAGCCATGTTGACCGTTCAATTGACGGCCCCGGTGAGTTTATTCAAACTAACGTAGTGGGTACTTACGTACTGCTTGAGCAAGCCCGTGCTTACTATGCTCAATTAAATGAAGACAAGAAAGCGGGGTTCCGTTTCCACCATATTTCCACCGACGAAGTATACGGCGACCTGCCACATCCGGATGAAGTGGCTACAGGTACCGAGCTACCGCTGTTCACCGAGGATACGTCATACGAACCAAGCTCGCCATATTCAGCCTCGAAAGCGGCATCGGATCATCTGGTGCGTGCATGGTTAAGAACATTTAAATTACCTACCGTGGTGACTAACTGTTCTAACAACTATGGCCCTTACCATTTCCCGGAAAAGCTTATTCCGCTGATGATCTTAAACGCGCTGGCAGGCAAGCCTCTGCCTGTGTATGGCAAAGGTAACCAAATTCGCGATTGGTTATATGTTGAAGATCACGCCAGGGCGCTGGTGGTGGTGGCTACCCAAGGCGACATTGGCGAAACCTATAACATCGGTGGTCACAACGAAAAACAAAACATCGAAGTGGTGCACACCATTTGTGACATCCTCGATGCAGTAAAACCCAAGGCCGAAGGCAGCTACCGCGATCTCATCACCAGCGTAGCTGATCGCCCCGGCCATGATATGCGCTATGCTATTGATGCCAGCAAAATTCAAAAAGAGTTAGGCTGGACGCCCCGGGAAACCTTTGAGAGCGGCATTAAGAAAACCGTGGAATGGTATTTAAACAATACCGCCTGGTGGCAAGCTGTATTAGATGGCAGTTATCAGGGGGAGCGGTTAGGCACTGCTTAATAATCGTCGTTTAACTCGATATTTAACGCAAATAACAGGGGGCAAGTAGCCCCCTTTGTGCTATTTGGGGATATCCCGCCTTTCGTATAATAAGCGCCGGCAATGCGGTAAGTATTTGCAAGTCTAATCCAATACACCTTCTCGACACCTCTATTG
>OJDQ01000368.1_pt1 | contig 21240 bp, 21 predicted proteins | sample 1592851 | NCBI WGS metagenome assembly OJDQ01 (sample SAMN05416774, study PRJEB24817) | seawater metagenome | isolation source: Sea water | place: Canada:Atlantic | collected 2013-07 | reverse complement strand
AGAACTTACGGTACTGGTGAATGGCCAGAATGACTTTACCTACGCGGTGTACTTAACGGCAACGCAACAACCCGACTCTACGCTGACAAACGAAGTGCCGGTGGACGGGAGTAACATTCAAACGTATTATCGCGCCGAAGTTCACTTGTCGGAAGGTGGTCAGGATTACGACCTGATGGGATGGTCAAAAGACGGCGTGATTAATGATGTACTGGATCAGTTCCAGAAACATCAGCACTTTTTGCATCTGCTTAATTAATGCATTCAGGAGTATGACTATTAATGCGTAAAGAAGAAGAATTACTGGTAGCGTTACGACGTGTAATACGGGCGGTAGACTTACGCAGTAAACAACTGAGTAAAGACGTGGGCATTACCGGCCCACAGCTACTCGTATTACAAAATATCGCAGCGAAACCAGGCATTATGGTAAAGGAAATCGCAGACGGTATTAATTTAAGTCCGGCAACGATTACCAATATTCTTGATCGGCTGGAATCCCGTGATTTAGCGCACCGTATTCGCAGCACACAGGACAAACGTAAGGTTGGCGTTTACCTGACAGAAGCTGGCGAAAAAGCCGTTTCAACGGCGCCGCGTCCCCTGCAGGAACATTTTGTAGAGCGCTTTAATCAGTTGGCCGAGTGGGAACAGAGTCAGATGATAGCAACCATGCAACGTATAGCCGCGATGATGGACGCTGAGTCGATTGATGCTTCTCCGGTTCTGGCGGTTGGTACACTCACCGAGCGCCACGACTAACTACAGACAGCCGCCATCAGCACATAAAAAAAGGCCGGTATTAATTGGCCTTTTGTTTTTCTGCTTTTAGCGGGTTGAGCCGGCCGCCGGTAACTTTATCGGCCCGCCCTTCCTGAATGGCTTTTTCGGCCCGGCGTTTACGCACTTCTTTTGGATCGGCAATAAGCGGCCGGTAAATTTCGATGCGATCACCGTCCTGTAATTCAACCGTGGGTTTGCAAACACGATTCCACACACCAACCTTGGCAGTTTTTAAATCAATCTCGTTGTGAATATCAGTAATGCCAGACGCCAGGATCCCCTGCTCCACGGTAGCCCCTTTCGGAACCGTGAGCTCAATTAACGACTGCTTGGCCGGTGTGGCATAGGCCACCTCAATATTAATGGGTTCTTCCATCAGGCGTACACTACTTTTGCTCGTTGAGTAAATGCGTTGACCATGCTCGCAGCAAGCGAATTAAACACTTTGCCAAACGCCAGCTCTATCATTTTACTTTTAAATTCAAACTGCAGGCTAAGTTCAATTTTACAGGCCGACTCTGATAACGACGAAAACGTCCAGCCGCCGCTTAATTGTTTAAACGGCCCATCTACCAGAGTCATACTGATACTCTGCGCGGGGGTAAGCACGTTTTCTGTGGTAAACCATTGCTTAATACCCGCTTTAGACACCAGTAAAGCAGCCTGCATGGCATTGCCCTGTTGACTGACAATTTTGCTATCGCTGCAGCCGGGCAGAAACTCAGAGTAAGACTCAACATCATTAACTAAATCAAACATGGATTGCGCACTGTAGGCAACCAGTGCGCTGCGCTGTATTTTCGGCATACGAATTTTGTACTCCTGCAAGTTGCCGCTGAGTTTATCATAAAATCTATTTTGAAAATAAGCTGTTGTGGCTCACTTTGCCGGCCTGGAAATTTTTACCGCCCAGCGCAGGAAATACGAGACAACATTTATGTAATCAGTATAATAGCGGCCATGAAGAAAAATAAATCCAACTCCTCCAGCAGCGGTACTATCGCGCTCAACAAAAAAGCGCGCCACGATTACCATCTCGAAGACAAAATGGAAGCCGGCATTGCTTTGCAAGGCTGGGAAATTAAAAGTATTCGTGATGGCAAAGTAAATATCACCGACAATTACGTCATCATCCAGAATGGCGAGGCGTATCTTGTAGGGGCTCGTATTACACCGCTTAATCAGGCCTCAACGCACGTTATATGCGAGCCTGAGCGCGCCCGTAAACTGTTACTCAATCAACGGGAAATAGACCGATTAATTGGCGCCCGTGACCGTCAGGGGTACTCCATTGTTGCCACCGCCATGTACTGGAAGAAGTGCTGGGTGAAACTGGAAATTTACCTCGCCAAGGGTAAACAATCCCACGACAAACGCGACACCATTAAAGACCGTGACTGGGAGCGTCAAAAAGCCCGGGTAATGAAGCATAAAGTGTAACAATATTCTGAATAACAGGGTGCCAGCGGCACCCTGTTTTGTTTAGGTCTATTTTAAGGTTTGCGCAAACCACTGCGTAGTTAATTGCAGCAATTGTTCGTCTTGCCCTGCCTGCTCATTAAGCACATTAAATATGTGGCTGGCGTCTTTTATCACTATAGCCTGCGCCGGATAAGCCTGAGTAGCGTTGATTAACTGTAAGGCATTTTCAGCAGGTACCACTTTATCGGCACTGCCCGCAATGGCCAGCAATGCTCCGCTATAATCAGCCATATTCGTGAGTGATTTATTGGCCTTTACCTGTTCAAACCATTCCAGCGAAATATCCAGTGATGATCGCCACGAGTACTCCTGGGTAACATAACCTTGCTTTGTGGCCTGTTGGTAAAGGTTGTCGAATAAAGGCCGAAACGCACTCACTCCATCACTTGCCACTGACGACCAGGCAACAAATGACGTGAACACCGGCGACTCAGCAATCAGCAACTGCGCAATTAACCCGCCCTGGCTAAACCCGACGATCCCCAGCTTTTGCCCATCCACCTGCGGTTGACTTTGCAGGTAGCTGAGCGCTACGCCTGCATCACGAACCGCACTGTTAAGCGTGTAGTAGCGATAGCTAACCGGGCTATCGCCGGTCCCCGCAAAATCGATGCGTATAGAAGCCACCCCCACCTTCGCCAGTGCTGCGGCCAGGCGGGCATACAGGTTACCCACTTCATTTTTATGCGACGCCGTGCCATGTAATAACACCACGGCAGGCACTGCCTGAACAGACTCCGGCACATTCACAATGGCAGGAATATCATACTCACCATTCGATAACCGTAATGACGACTCCCCCGCCCCCACACCCGTTGCTATAACACTAAGCACAACGGCAATTAGCCATACTTTCATGAAAAACACTCCGGAAAACAGATAAGTATATAACTTATCATGAAAAGAGCCTGAGCACCGGCACGATGTCTTAGATTCAATATTACTTAACCCTTCATTAAATTTAATTAAAACTAAAACGCAAATGCTATTGATTCCCATTTACATAACTGGTTTAATTCCTGCGATTTTTATTCTTAGGAGCAGGTAGTCGTTATTATGTTCACGAAATCCCCCGTCGCACTCGGATTATTAGCCTCATTATCTTTCGCAGCACAAGCTGCAACCCCCAACGATATTGAGCACGTTACTATTTTTGGTAATTCGCAAGCAGTAGAGACTACACCAGGCAGCGGTATGGTTATCGACCAGGCTTACCTGGATGATTTTGCGGTAAGTGACATTATGCGCGTGCTAACCAAAGTGCCCGGGGTATATATTACTGAAGAAGATGGTTACGGCTTACGCCCTAACATTGGGATGCGTGGAAACTCCGCCGACCGTTCAGAAAAAATCACGATTATGGAAGATGGCGTACTGGCAGCACCGGCTCCCTATGCCAGTCCGGCCGCATACTACTTCCCTACCATTGGCCGCATGAGCAGCATCGAAGTGCTAAAAGGCGGGTCCAGTGTATTATATGGCCCCCGTACTTCGGGCGGTGTGATTAACCTTTTAACCACACCTATCAGCGACAACAGTTTTGCTACCCGGCTGGATGTCTCGCTGGGCTCAGACGGCTACCGTAAGGCCCATGTACTGGCCAGTGGCAGTGAAGGACGTGTAGGCGCATTGGCAGAAGTGTACCACTACGGTGCCGACGGTTTTAAAAACCTGCCAACCGGTGATGAAACCGGTTTTAGTAAAACGGACGTCACCACCAAAGTCGGCTTTGAACTGGATACCGCCGGGAAGCACTATATTGAAGCTAAGCTGAAGTATTCTGAAGAAACCTCAGATGAAACCTATCTGGGCATTACTCAGGCAGACTTCAACAACACGCCATTTGCCCGCTACAGTGCATCAGTGCTCGATGAAATGTCTACCGACCATAAGCTGATTAACCTGAACTACGTATACAACATTAGCGACAACAGCACGTTAACCATGACCGCTTACTACAATGATTTTCACCGTAACTGGTATAAAGCCGACCGGGTGAATGGCCTTAGTCTGGGCAGCGGTGCTGAAGAAGCAGCTTCTGCATTTGATGCCGGTTTAAGTGCTTCTGATACGCTGGATTTTCGGGTTAAAGCCAATAACCGAAACTACCTTTCACAGGGAATACAGGGTGAATACGTACTCTTTACCGGTGGTCATCAGATCAAGGTAGGCGCGCGGGTACACAATGACGAGATGGACCGTTTTCAATGGGTCGACAACTATCAGCTTGATAGCGACTACGTTATCAGCACACTGGATGCTGGCATTCCGGGGACCGACTCTAACCGCATCGACAGCGCCAACGCCCTGAGCGCTTACGTGCACGATACCTGGGAATACGGCAATCTTACCGTATCCGGCGGCTTGCGTTATGAAGATGTGAACCTCGCTCGTGATGACTGGGGTAAAACTGACCCACTGCGTACAACCGATCCGGCAATGCGCCGCAACAGTGTATCGGCCGTACTACCCGGCATTGGCGCCACCTACCAGTTAAGCGATGATTTATTATTGTTAAGTGGTGTGCAAAAAACTTTTGCGCCACCGTCACCCGGTAATAACAACGCCGAAGAAGAGGAAGGCTGGAACTACGAAGCCGGATTACGCTACTCTGACAACCTCAGCCGTATTGAGCTCATCGGATTTTACACCAACCTGGATAACCTGCACGGTAACTGTACCGCCAGCCAGGGCTGTGACAGCGACTTAATTGGCACCCAGTACAACGCCGGAGAAGTTGACATTAAAGGAGTTGAATGGAGCTACCAGGGCAATTTCCCGGTTGCATCATTCACAGTACCGGTAAACCTTAACTACACCTATTCCACCGCCGAATTTAAAGAAAGCTTCGATTCAGAGCTGGACGCCTGGGGCAGTGTTGAAGCGGGTGATGCCCTGCCTTATCTGCCCGATCATACTCTGCAATTTGAAACCGGCGTTCGTCAGGATAACTGGCAAGTGCTGGTAGCCGTAAAATATACCTCAGAAATGCGTATTCAGGCGGGTAATGAAGCCGTAACCAGCACCACCGGTATACCTTCGAGGACACTGATGGATGTCTCGGCCAATTACATGCTGGATAATAAACAAACCGTTTATCTGGTGATTGATAACCTGACTGATAAAGACTATATCGCTACCCGTCAACACGGTGGTATTCAGGTAGGCAAACCCCGCACATTCCAGGTGGGCTATCGTTACCAGTTTTAATCCATCAGGGCGGTTTATTAACCGCCCTTTTTATGTGCGTGGCGTTAATCCGGCTGCCGGTAAGCCCGCACAATATCAGCCATTACGGCAAGGCCAATCTCTGCTGGTGTTTTACTGCCAATATCCAGTCCAATTGGCATATGAATATGCATTAGCTGTTCGTCACTAAGCTGCCCTATCCGCTGTAAACGCTCGGCCCGTTTTGCCGACGTACGCTTAGACCCCATCACGCCAATATAAAACGCCTCAGTATGCACCGCTTCCATCATGGTGAGATCATCTACTCTGGGATCGTGAGTAAGCGCTACAACAGCCGTATGGCTATGCACGTTGTTGGGTTTCATAATGTAATCGGCTGCGAAATCCGGTACAAACCGGCACCCCTCTATATTACACAATGCCTGCTCGGCCTCACGGTGTTCGCAAATAATGACCTCAAACCCCAGTGACTGAGCGTATTGAGCGCAATATTCCGCCACTGGCGAATAGCCGGCAATAATTAAACGCCTGGCCGGGCCGATACGAAGCGCAACATGATGATTTGCCGATTGCCAGCTCACCGCAGGCGTATGTTCGGTGACTTCAGTTAACCGGCTAACACCCGACTGTGTATCAACTTCGCGGACCTTTACATCCTTACCCTGCAGGCAATTCAGATAAGCTGCGAAGTGTAATCTCTGGTTCTCATCCGGAGTGATTTTCTCGACCAACACATCAAGAATGCCACCACAAGGTAAGCTAATTGCCTGCTGCCCGCCCTCCTCGCCGTAGCGTACTGTTTGCGCAGGCGCATCAAACTCATTAGCACCGAGCCGCGACAGGAAATCATCTTCCACACAACCACCAGACAGAGATCCTACCCAATCATTGCTGGCCGTTGCGGCAAACAAACTGCCTGGTTCACGGGGCGACGACCCCCAGGTGGCCAACACAGTGCAAAACCAAAACGTTTTGCCCGTCTCCAGCCATTCATTTACCCGGCTTAACACCGAGACATCCATTGGTTGCATAATTCGAGAACTTATTAGTTTATCTATTGATAATGTAAGCAATTAAGCGAAAAACACCAACCTAGATCACATCATTACGGTAAATCCAGCGATAACCAGCACTTAGCTGCTCAGCAAAGCAGCAACCAGCGGCCATAAAGGCGTTTATATTTGTACTTCCCCCTTGAATAAGTTAGTATCCGCCCAATATTAAACAGTATGCAGAGGGCGTAACTCTCTGGTTTAATAGTAACGATCTCCGGGGCTGATTAGGATTCGACAGGATCTAGGAAGCTGGAGGTGCATGCAGAGGAGCGGTTTGCCTCTTAAAAAGCCGCATTTAAATAGTCGCAAACGACGAAAACTACGCACTAGCCGCTTAATACCCGGCATAGGCCCTTCCACCTAAGCTTTGTTTGCTAGCCAGGATTTTGGAAGGTCATATAAGTAAACTAGCGAGGGAAACTCTCCTGAGGTTGAACCGCGAAATAGTATCAGGACAGCTACCAGGAACCCTGTTTGTCGGGGTCTAAAGTAGTTAAATAAAAGACAAACTAAGCATGTAGTACCGAAGGTAGACATTTTCTGGACGCGGGTTCAAATCCCGCCAGCTCCACCAAATAAAAAAGCTTGCCACCTGGCAAGCTTTTTTTGTGTTGAATGATGTGGGTAAGTTCAGAATGAATATCGAATAGACAGTGAGCCTGCGTTGTATTCATCGTTTATCTCATAACCGATGCCTGCGGCCATTCCGGTATCGAAATAATAATGCGCAGTAAACTCCACCCCGCCAGCGCTTTCTATATAGGCTGGCCCCCAGTCCTCATACTTGTATTTGATGTCCGTTTGTAAGTTCCGGTAGAAAGAACCTCGTACACCTGCTGCTACGCCATAGCCGTCTGCGTGGTGGTAACCATTGCCCAACCCATCTTCGTTCTCATAGGTAATTTCGGCATACACCGCCCAGTTCTCAGACACATTAAATTTACTGCCGAAGCCCGAACTCAGGTTGTTATACTTTAAGTCATATCCGTTGAGGCTCTCGTTTAATCTTGCATAACTTCCGGTAACATATAAATACGGTAGTACCGTATAGGAACCTCTTAATACTATCCCTGACGGCGTATTATCGTTTCTATCCAAACTCAGCTGTGAATAAGCTAGTTCTATATAGTCAAAATCAGGCAGGTCGGCAGCAAAAACAGGGGAAACGGCAAACGCCAGCAGCGCGCAGGAAAGCTTTTTCATTCTTCATCCATAAACAGTAGTACTAAATCCATTATTGGTGAGGGTATAACTATTTTGGCCGAAGTAAACCAATGAAAAACATGGGGATTTAAATGAGCGATGATGATTTAGTGGGGTGATTTCACGTTTAATCACCCCACAGAAGAAGGCTTTGAGTTTATAGCCCCAGTTCTTTATCCAACACTTTAGCAAATTCCTCGAAGCTCATGTTCGACATCAGCTTACCGTTTACCACAAAGCTTGGCGTTGAACGAATACCATCGGCCTTGGCGTTTTGCTGATACCAGTTAATCAGCCTTTCAGATTTAGCATCATCGCTTAAACAGGCCTGCAGTTGTTCATCACTCAGTCCGACTGATTTACCCAGTGTTACCAACTCATTCAGGATAGTATTACCATCGCGACTGGCCATCCACTGTTGCTGCTGTCCAAACACCTTATCTACAAAGTTAAAGTAGTCTTCACTATCGCCGGAACAGCGGCCAATCATTGACGCTACCAAACCAAATTGATCAAAATACACTTCGCGAAATACAAATCGGATTTTACCGGTATCGATGTAATTTTCTTTAAGTGGTTTAAACGCGTTGTTGTGAAAAGAAGCGCAGTGCGGGCAGGTAAACGAAGCATATTCTACTACCTGAACCTGCGACATAGGGTTGCCCAATGCCATGTCTTTGACCTTAGCTTCAGCCGGGTTCACCACGGAAGGTGGCGTTTCTGTGCTGCCTGGAATAGGCGTAACAGGCGCACTGTTGTCCTGCTCATACACCATAAAACCAATCCCCAGTGCCAATACCAACACCCCTACGGCCAACAATAATACCCGCGAATTCATTTCTACCTCTGAAGTTAAACTAGATACAAACTGTAGGTTACCATTATCCGGTATCTAATCAGAAGGGGGTTTAACCCGGGCGTCGCTTTATTTGCCTCAACATCCTGTCCATGGCATTTATCCCTTGCAGGGTAAATGGTCCAATTTAGCCGCCTGTGCGTAAGCATTAATGAAACATAAACGCACCCAAGGAGGCACCTATGTTTACTCAACAACCCGGTATTAACGATTTGTTTGTGCAATTAGGTTTACCGTCTGACGAACCGGCCATTGAACAATTTATCAGTGAGCATCGCGGGCTTAAATCGGCGCAGCCGCTGGCCGACGCACCGTTCTGGAACGAAGCCCAGGCGAGTTTTCTGCGTCAGGCGCTGGCCGAAGATGCTGAGTGGGCAGAAGTCATAGACGACCTCAATACCCGCCTGCACTAACCCGCAGACTTCGCGTCGGGCACTGCACCGCCCTGCAGTGCCCTGCCCCCGGTGTCACCCTCAAAGTTTGTATTTATCGTTGCTTGATCTGGCGCTATACATAGGCGTTATAGGTTACTTATACTAAAGTAACAGTACTAAACTGTTATAAATGTATAAAAAAGGGCGAAGTTTACGCTATGACACAATGGTTTTGGCACACGTACGATGTAATTGAAAAAACGTTCTTTTACACACTCACCCGGAAGATAATCGGTAACATCAGCTTTTTGTTTTTGTTCCAGCTGGCAAATTTCTACTTGTTTTACGCACTAATGAACAGCTCGGCAGAGACCCATGATAGCTATCAGTCCACGCTTATTACGCTGTTTATTTTAAGTACTCTGAGCTTTGCGTTTACCATTTTTTACATGCACCACCTGATTGTAAAACCGGTAAAAGCGCTGCTTAGCACGTTAAATGATATCAATCACACCCAAGGCGATCTTTCTACCCGACTGCCGGCCTTTACCTGTGATGAATTCAGCGAACTGTCTGCCGCCTACAATAAGTTTGCCCATAACCTCAGCGAATTAATTGAGCGTGTGTATAAAGATGCGGAACGCTCAAGCGATGCCAATAAAGAAGTGTGCACGCTGGTAAAAAATGTGGATAGCCAGGCGGCCACCCAGAAACACCTGAGTGACAACATCAGTCAGTCGTCGCAACAGGTTGGCCACAGTATTCACGACATCGTATCGGCGTCTGAACAAGTGGCTACCACTAACAGTCAGAATCAAACTAACGCCACCACGGCCAATCAAACGCTGATCACCTCCAAGCAACAAATTGAGCGCATCACGCTGCTGCTTAACCAGTTTTCTGACACCGTACGAGGTTTGCAAAATAACGCCGATAACGTGCGGAATATTCTCAAGATGGTGGAAGGCTTTGCCGACCAAACTAACCTGCTGGCCCTGAATGCCGCCATTGAGGCTGCGCGTGCCGGTGAGGCTGGTCGCGGTTTTGCCGTAGTTGCCGATGAAGTGCGTAGTCTGTCGGCCAAAGTGGCCGACGCCACACAGCAAATCAGTAGTTTTTTAAATGAGATGGAAACCCTGGTAGGCGAAACCCAGCAGGAGTCCAGCCGGTTGATCGATGCCTCCGGTCAGATGCAGGAGAGCATCAGCGATACGTCTTCTACCTTTGAACAGATGATGGATGATTTCAAACAGAATATGGAAGCTTTTCAGCTGATCATGAACTCGGTCAATGTGCTTGAATCACAACAAGCCCAGGCCACAGAAATTGCCGGTCAAATCACCCAGCTCAGCATGGATATTCAGCATTCCATGGCAGCCAGTGTGAAAGAGGCCGAACAAGCTCAGTCTCTGGCCAGTTCAACCCGCCAGGGCCTGAGTCAGTTTGTGGTAAGTTAAAACAATCCAAAGCGCACGCAGCGTCGTATTGGTGGCAGTAGCAGGAGAACACAGCATGCCACCGAAACACCAATTAGACGACGCCACCTTATCGCGTATTATCGAAATGGCCTGGGAAGACCGTACGCCTTTTGAAGCCATTGAAAAAGAATACGGCTTATCCCAGGATCACGTTATTAAACTGATGCGTGGTGAACTCAAGCCTTCCAGTTTCCGGCTGTGGCGCAAACGCACGGCCGGGCGCACCACCAAACACCTGAAGCTGCGCTCACCAGAAATAAACCGTGGCTACTGCCCTACCCAGTACAAACAGCGCTAGTTACTTTTTGTCTTAGGTGTGATTAACTCATGCCCTCATGGTTTGATGGCATAAGGACGTCGCAGATGATTACATTGTATGGATTCGGCCGCGGGCTGGGCATGTACGACCCAAGCCCTTTTGTACTGAAAGTCGCCGCGTTTTTACGCCTGGCAAACATTGATTATCGGTACGATGGCAACGTTAATTACGTGTTTAAAGCGCCGAAGAAAAAACTGCCGTATATCGACGATAACGGCACCATCGTGTGTGATTCCAGCTTTATTATCAGCCACCTTAAAAAGCGTTACGTCGCCGATTTCGACGCTCATTTGTCTGCCCGGCAACAAGCTACCGCCACCCTTATTAGCAAATCGCTGGATGAGAACTTTTACTGGTGCCTGGTGTATTTTCGCTGGATTGATAGCGCCAGCTGGCCAACCGTGAAAAACGCGCTATTTGGTAAGCTGCCCTTCCCGCTTAGCACCATTGTGCCGCTGGTGGCTCGTCGGGGCGTTAGCAAACAGGTTTATCAGCAGGGAACCGGCCGCCACAATAAAGATGAGGTGTTAAGCATTGCCAAACAAACACTTGATGCGTTGTCGGTATTAATCGGTGATAACCGGTTTTGCCTGGGTGACAAGCCAAGTTCACTGGATGCCACCGTTTATGCGTTTTTGGCCGAGGCCGTACTGGTGGAATTAGATAACGACTTTACCCGTCTGGCCCGCCAGTACACCAACCTTAACGATTACTGCCAGCGCATTCACCAGCAATATTTTGCACAATAGCGTGCGTGTAGTGTTTATTTACCTAAGGGAAGTTCTGTTGCCACACTGGATACCAGCAAACCAATGGCAATGGTTAATGCGAAACTGGTAAGCGTGCCAAGCATCACATACTCGGTTAGCTTTTTGTCTTCACTCTGACGCAAATCGCCAAACCGAAACACCGACTTGGCAGCCAGTAAAAAGCCAATGGCCGCAAACTGATTAAGCAAGATAAAGGTGAATACCAGGACCCGCTCAAGATAACCAATGTTCTGTCCGGCAGCCTGCAATGACGTTTCACTTTGCTCTGCTGGTTTATCGGCCTCCATAGCGGTACTCCAGGGGGCCAGCACTTGCCTGATAATAATCGACACCGGGCGCAGAACCAGTAGGTAGCCGGTAATAACCGCAAATGTTTGGTAGTTAAGTGACTGTTTAAGCCAAGCACTAACCGTGGCTTGCTCAGGTTGCCACACCAGCATTACTATAAAGCCAATCACCAGTAAATGAGCCAATTGGTCTGCGACAAACGCTTTCATTGACGTGCCGGCGTAGGATTTCAGGCCGTCGATAACAATATGTGAGGCCCCCAAAAGCAGCGCGTAAGCGGCCACGGTAAGCGGGTGAATTTCGGTTGTCAGACCTAAAATAAGCGCAGCCAGAAGCCCGTGAATGGCGCCATGCCAGTATAAACAGGGCGCCGAAAAATGACGCTGATTGCGCTGTACTATCCAGTGTGCAGGCTGGAAATAAAAATCAGCCAGTACATGGCCGGCAATTAAGAGTACCAGCAGCGTCATGGTAGTCATGCGGTAAAGTCCTTTGTTACCTGTGCGGCAAAGTCGTCCAGGTAGTCGCTAATCAGGTGATACTGACTGGTGTTTAAGATCCGGGTGACATTGCTGCGTTTCTTATCCAGCACTCTGGCCAGATGTTCATGGGATTTATTATCGGTCATCAGATAAGCCAGCACAACCTGAGCCTGGGTTGAGGTCAGGCGATCAAGGTGACTGTCGTAAAACCGTGTGAGCAAACCAATGTGCTGATTAAAATTGTGATTACCGCTGACAATACTCAGCCCTCTGCCTTTCAGGCTATCGAGTCCATGGCCGGATAGTGAGTACGCTTCACCGGTAGCGGTTTTAACCGCCTGCCCGCCCGTTTCACCGGTGCCAATGCCAATACACTGACGAACGGTCACGGCGGGGTCACCACTGCGCAGGGATAAATCAATCAGCGTGGCTAACGTCGCAGCTGATGGCAACGGTGAAACCACCTGAAAACTGTCGCCACGAAATATATCGAACTCAGCGCCGTAACGGGCACGTAACGTTTTGAGCAGCCGCTCCAGACTGCCCATCACCTGCGAAAAATCGCTGCCGGAGAGTTTACTCGACCCTACTATATCGCCGGTGATAACCGCAATTACGCCGGTATTTAACGGTTTTTCGGTGCTTTTCATTGCATTATCCTCAGCCACAGCGTATTTCAGTAATGAATCACATCACTAAAAGTTACTATATTTAATCACATAAATCAAAGTGATTAAATTTGGTAACATATTAGCTCAATATACGTTGGGCAAACCAGAAGCTGGCGAGCACCGCAATACACACCGAGCCTGCGCGGGTAACCATAGCAGTGAAGCGGGTAAATCGGGTGACCGATTGCATAATAATAACGGCCAGCACCACAATGCCCAATTGTGCAATTTCAACGCCGGCATTAAAACTTATCAATGCCCCCACATAACCAGACGAAGGGATACCCAGTGATTTTAACGCCTGAGCAAACCCCAGACCATGTACCAGCCCAAACCCAAACACCAGGGTAAAACGCCATAATAAGCGTGGTTTGAACAACAGGTTTTCAATGGCTATCCAGGCAATCGATAATGCAATGATCGGCTCTACAATGTGGCCGCTCACCACTATTGCCCCATAAGTAGCCAGGGCCAGCGTAACGGTATGCGCCAGGGTGAAGGCGGTGATCAGCAGTGCCAACTGGCGCAGTGAAGCAACGCCTAAAAATAACCCCAGCACAAATAATGCGTGATCCCAGCCAAACGGCACAATGTGCAGCATGCCCTGCTGAAGATAACTTAGCCACAGCTTCACGTCTGCGCTTTCCAGCCCGCTGGCCTGAGGCTGTGCGGTAAAATAAAAAGCCGGACTGGCCTGATTCCGCACCAGCCAGCGACTTAACGTAAGCTGCTCACTGGCATAATCCATATTAACCGCAATCGGCTCTTCAAATTTAAAATCATCGGTAAATACTGTCACCAGAGCACTGTCAGTAAAGCCATCAGGCAAATTAAGACTAAACACAAAGCGGGTCATGGGCCAGGCCAGACCGGAGGTAAAATCCTCAGCCGGTGCCTCGGGCCAGGCTACCGACCTGAACTGCCAGTTAAGCTTATCGTTGCCCAGAGTAAACCGACTGGCCTGTTCCAGCTTACTCAGTAGCTGCCTGAAAACGTCTGATTTTTGCGGCTCAGCAAGCCGGGTGAGCGCATAGTAAGCTTCGCCCCCCTCCATGACCTTGGTTAAATCAACATCCAGCGTCACGACAGCCTGACCGGCTTCATTAATAACGACATCAACCCTTGTCATATTGAGCAAGTGCGCCTCAGCCGTTGCCGGCAGCCAGAGCAGCACCAGAAAAACCATCACATAGCGTGTCATGCTAACGAACCTTACCTACCAGATAATCGCGTGGGTATTGCCGGTGGTCACATCCACCAGGCCGACCGGGTTGCCCTCATAAGGAGCTACCAACTGCCACTTCCACGGCGCCGCGGTTAAAAAGGCAAAGCGCATTCGCTCCGGCAAGCCATTGGCATTGATCCACACCATTTTATCGGCCTGGTGATGCAGGTTTTCCATTTCTGCTGCCACTTCATTTACCGGCCGTGCCGTCATTAACCCGCCAATATCCAGCTGAACCCTGGCCACGACTTTACCATCATTCACCAGCGCCCATCCGCCGCCCATTTCGGCAACCGTATTCGCAGCAAGGGCCATGGCATAATCATCATTCCCCATGGTCCAGATATTATGTAAGTCATGCGACTGCGAGCTGGCCAGGGCGGAACCCGGCGTCTTCGGCCCCACATTTTGCCAAATCATTTTCGATACCGCGGCGGTGCCATGATAGCGGTCAACCACCGCCACTTTTATCAGACCAGCATCAGGGTCGGCTTTAATGGTGCCATCCTCTGCAACCGGCAGTTCCATGGTGATAAATTCAGGTTCAAACCAAAATGGCTCCAGCACTGCCGCGTTAACGGTTTCACGGCCTTCGGGAGCGCTAATCACAAAATCGGCGGCAATCAGCTCACGCCCTACATTCATGGTGTCAGTCGCCCACTGTGGGTAATCTATTTCGGGGATGGGAAGCAGGTACTCGCCGTTATCAGCCGCAAGCTGACCATTGGCGTAAACCCGCTCAATGGCAACTGTTTGCGGATCCGAAAGTAATACCACATCGGCATAACGCCCCGGGGCCAGAGCGCCTACCAGATGATCAATATTAAAATGGCGCGCCGTGTTGTAACTGCCCAGCTGATAAGCAATTTCCAGCGGAACGCCCAGGTCGATGGCACTGCGGATGTTATAATCCATGGAGCCCAGTTGTAAGGTGGCAAACACATCGCGATCGTCGGTGGTTACCGAAATGTTACTCCAGTCTTTCAGACCCATGTCCAGTAGCTTCGGAAACAGCGAGTCCATGCCGGCCTGTTTAATTTCTAAAAAGACGCCGCGACGTAGTTTTTCAATGCCTTCATCGGCCAGTCGCACTTCGTGATCGGAGGCCAGGCCTGCCGCCGCGAAAGCACTGATATCTGTTTGTGAGGTAAGGTTCATCCCATGGCCTTCCACCACACCACGGTAATCATAGGTGGCTTCGATCATCTCCCAGATACGCTGATGGCCACCGTTATCGGCATTAATGACCGCCGACCAGTCCATTACTTCCCCGAGCGCCACAACACGCGGATCGTAGGTCAGGAAATCGCGCATCTCGTTATAACCATAGTAACCTCCGCCCGACTCATAAACCGTTGGCGGGGTGGCCGAACCGATAGCCGGGAAGATTTTCAGCGTGCTACCTTTACGTTCCGCCTCGAGCCAGAATTCGGCATTGCGATTGCCTACCACGTTGGAAATCTCGTGGGAGCCTTCCACCGTCCAGGTATTGCCATGAGGGATCACCAGTGCCGCTTCGTACTCCGGCGTCAGGTAAGAGCTTTCTATGTGTTTGTGAGATTCACCAAACCCCGGTACAGCCCACAGTCCGTTTGCATCATAGGAGCTCTGTGTTTCGCCTGGCCAGGTGCCGGTATCGCCTACCCAGGCAATACGGTTATGGGCAATCACGATATCCTGTGCGGGCAACCACTCCTGAGTAAACACATTAAGTAGCGTTACGTTTTGAATAACCAGCTCGGCTGCTTCCCGGCCAAGGGCTACCTGCGTTAGCGCCTGGCGGGTTTTCACTTCATCCTTAAAAACATGAGTTTTAACCGGTGCATCAGTATCTGCCGCGGCTTCCTGCTTAACTTCAGAGTGAGGCGAACAGGCACCAAGCAAAACACTTATAAACAGTGTCGCAGCGAGAGGATAACGGGTGGCAGACATAACAATACTCCAGACTGGCAAAGGTGATGGGTGGAAACGAGTAACGCAGAAGGCTGGCAATGGTCAGTTTCTTTTCCGACAGATTGCAGCGGGCTAACAACTATGAGCAATGTAGTAGCAATTGTGGTGCCAGATACCTGACCAAACAGTCAAGCCCGGAGTGAGCGGTAATAGGCCGCTCTATTCACTGCCATCACGCTGGCAAAAGTAAGCTGCGTGCACCAATTGGTGACATCCTTGCACTGCGCGCTGGCAGATATATTTTTGTGGCGGGCAATCTCTACGGCCTGCTCTCACGTATAGCTCAACATGACAAACCAAGCCCGTCCTTCAGCGCCTATGACATCACCGGTACCCGCTATGCTCACTGTGGTCTGGTTTAAGCGCGACCTGCGATTACAGGATCACGAACCGCTTCATCATGCAATAACCGTGGCTGCGAAAAAGGGCTACCCGGTATTGCCACTGTACCTTTTTGAACCGGATATCATGGCCGATCCGCATTATTCTGAGCGGCACTGGCGGTTTGTGTGGCAAAGTTTGCTGGCTATGCAGCGCACGTTACAGGCGGCTGGGGGCGAACTGCATGTCAGTTACGATAACGCCGTTGCGTTTTTTCGCCGGCTGATAGCGGCACATCCACACATCGAAGTGGTCAGTTATGCCGAAACCGGGCTGCAATGTACCTATGAGCGGGATAAGCAACTCAGTACACTGTTTAAACAACACAACATCAACTGGCGGGAATTTCCCTATGCCGGGGTGCAGCGCGGTATTACGCACCGGCGCACCTGGCATCAGCGCTGGCAACAAGTGATGGCTCAACCTGGTTTAACGACTGATCTGCATCACCCGCACTGGTACATCAATAAATCCCTGGTTAACCGGGTACCCGGCGACCTTGCCGCGCGTTTGCATAGGCCCGATGATAGCAAGCAGCCCGGCGGCGAACATCAGGCCCACCAGCTGTTGGCCAGCTTTCTGACCGACCGGCATACCCATTATCACCGTCATATCTCCAGCCCGCTGGCCAGCTTTAACAGCTGCTCCCGGCTGTCGCCCTATCTGGCCTGGGGTAATATAAGCCTGCGCCAGGTTTATCAGGCTCTGAATAGTGCTGGCAGCAAACGCCCCCGATCGTTAAGCGCTTTTGCCTCGCGATTATACTGGCATTGCCATTTTATTCAGAAATTCGAAAGTGAGTGCGAACAGGAATTTCGTGCGGTTAACCACGCTTATTCTAGCTTTCCGTACCGCACTGATGACAAGGTTGAAGCCGACCTCGCTGCATGGAAAACCGGCACCACCGGCATTCCCATTGTAGATGCCTGCATGCGCTGTGTTAACCACACGGGTTATTTAAACTTTCGCATGCGTGCCATGCTGGTGAGCTTTTTAACCCATTATCTGCTGATCGACTGGCGGCTGGGGGTGCGCCATCTGGCCCGCCAGTTTCTCGATTTTGAGCCGGGAATTCATTACCCGCAGTTTCAGATGCAGGCGGGCGTAACCGGCACCAATACCCTGCGTATCTATAATCCGGTAAAACAGGCTGAAGATAACGATCCCGACGGCAGTTTTATTCGCCATTGGGTCCCGGAAATTGCCCATCTGCCAAACGAGGAACTTTTTGCGCCCTGGCTAATACCACCACTCACCCATATGGCAATGGAACAGCCGGTACCAGAGCGCTACCTGCACCCTGTTGCACAGCCGGATGATGCCATTACCCGGCACCGGGATTTGTTATGGAATTGGCGAAAAAGGGATGATGTAAAACGGGAAGCAAAACGTATCCTGCACCGCCACTCTATACCTGCCAGCCAGCTAAAGCCTACTCGCTAACTGAGAGACTGGCGTGGAGCTGGGATTGATCGCACTGACTCAGGGTAAGTCTGGCCGGCGCTAACTCAATGCCCAGCGGTGCGGCGCGACTAAGCAGTTCCATGCCCAGAATGTTGTGCTCATTGTTCATCACCGCCACGCTGACATTGGTAAACTGACAATCGTTGCTCAGACTTAGCAGCGGCACATTATACAGCTTCACTTTATGCTGACGGCCATTCGCCAGCCTGGCGATAACCAGACCATCTTCTGTGACGTGCTGAGTTTGTCTGATGCGGGCAAAGGTTGCCTTATTAAGTACGGTAAGCGAGGAGCCTGTATCAATTAAAAACAGCGTATCAGACTCGTTATCCACTTGACTTTGCAGATAAAGCGTACCGCCTTCACTGGTCGTCAGTGCAAAGCTGTTGGCCTGAGCTGTATTAACCAGAGCAAGATTGGTACTTACCAGCACTGCCAGGGCGGCAAACAGGGTTTTGACTGGTTTAACAAACATACGCATTCTCACTCACTGACTAATTCAGAATTCACCGGGGTGAGTTCATCTTTTTGAGACTCAGTGAGTAGTCAGCAAGTTAAGCACCAAAACGTAGGTGATTGTTTTCAATGGTATGCGCTCAGCTGAACTGTCGCTAACGCACAAAATAAGTGCTACACCGCACCACAATATAACAATTTAAACCGTCCTTTATCACCAAATGAAGCTTAAATGAATAAGTTGATAGTTAATTACTATCACGAGATGGTATTACTTTTTATGAAAGGCTTAATTACACTCGAATTGCCTATAAAAAATGCTAAAACTGTTTTAAATCTTCAAGGACACTAAAATGAAATTATCAATTTTGCCTTTATTGGCTGTTTCCTGCTTCTCATTTGCCCACACTTCAGTCCAGGCTGCACCAGAAATGAACAATGCCGATACCACCATGGTTGTTGAACGCTCTGGTAAACCGCCTTTCAAGCGTACCTTTGTACAAGCCCGTACCGTTGATGTGGCCCAGTTTGAAACCAGCGCACAATGTGAAGACGTAAAAACCGTCACCCTGCGCGGCAAACCACCGTTTAAACGCTCTACCGAATGTGTTCGGGTTGTTGACGTTGCACAGTTTGAAGTCAGCTCAGAGCAGCCAACCACTGACTTTAGCGGTAAACCACCATTTAAACGTCACTAATCCGCTCTGCGCAATCTCCCCGGGCCTGCCAACCGGTTGCCCGGGGATACTTTAATCTCGTTATTGATCCCCGCTCGACCCTTCATTCGTTTATACCGATTAATTAATAAAATTTATTTCATCAATGGTTGTTGTTCCGGTACGGTAAATTAACGGTGAAAGCAAAATAAACGGACTTGCATTATGAAGCGTGCCCTCGTTGTAGAAGGAGGCGCCATGCGCGGTATCTTTGCCGCTGGCGTACTCGACAGTTTTCAGCAGCAACAGTATTACCCTTTCGAACTTGTTGTTGGTGTATCGGCCGGCGCTACCAGTGCAGCCGGCTATCTGACAGGCAATGCCGAGCGCAACCGGCGTATTATTTTACGCATGGCCACCCAGCGGGATTTTTTTAACCCACTGCGGTTTGTCATGAAAGGTCATATGACCGATGTAAAGTGGCTGTGGTGTGAATCCCGTGAGCGCTACCCGTTAGATGCAAGGGCGCTGAGCAAAGGGGCACCGCTGATGGTTGCTATCACCAATATGCAAACCGGGCGTGCGGAGTATCATCAGGCAACGCCGGACAATCTGGATGAACTGATGGAAGCAACCTGTGCCCTGCCACTGGTCTACCGCACGCCACCGCAGCTTGAAGAGGATTTCTATGTGGACGGCGGCGTGGCCGATGCTATCCCCGCGAAATATGCCTATGAACAAGGCTGTCGGGACATCACCGTAGTGCTCTCGCAGCCCTGGGGCTATCAGAAACCAGCAGAAAAAACGCCCTGGATGACCAATAAGATGTTTGCCGATTACCCGGCCCTTATCGACACTATCCACCAGCGCAGTGATACCTACAACAGCACGCTGGCATTTATTGCCAATCCACCGGCAGACTGTAAGGTACACATAATCGCCCCACCGGCCGACTTTCCGGTAAAGCGTCTGACGATGAACAAAACCAAACTGATTAAAGGCTATCGCATGGGCCGCCAGTGTGCACAACAGTATTTAAGTCAGTTTACCCAGGCCGCCTAGGCAAGCTGACTAATGGCGTATTCCAGGGTAAACAGTATCCCGCCGATCAGGCCTCCCACCAGGGTGCCGTTTATACGCACCTTCTGTAGATCCTTGCCGATATTCAGTTCGATTTGACGCGCCATGTCCCTGGCATCCCAGCTTTCGATGGTGCGACGGATATGGTCAGTAAGAAAATCGGCCAACTCCGGGGCGATATACCGGGCAGCTACGCCAATATGGTGATTCACTGCCTGCTGTAAATCTGAATCAGCCAACAGTCGCGCGCCCCCCTCACTGAACAATCGGGTAAGCCGGGCAGCTACCTGGCCATCGGTTTTCGCCAGATCATCGGATAACCACGCATGGATATCCTGCCAAATCCGCAGCAAATACCGTTGCAATGCCTCACTTTCCAGTAACTTATTGCGGAAATCTTCGAGTTTTTGCCGGGCAGCAGGATCGGTTTCCAGTCCATCAATAAAGCGGCTAATCTGTTCATTCAATGCCTGGCGAACCGGGTGTGCCGGATCGCTATTAATATCCTGCAGGGTATGGCTTACAGCACTTACCGCAATGGCCGCGCCCTGCTCACTTAACCAGCCGGAAGGCAGAATTTTTTCCAACCGACTGTATTCGGTTTTCAGCCAGACATTCAGCTTAGCGGCAATCAGTGCCTGGGTTTCCTCACTTTGTAATGCGCCGGCCAACTTATCGATGAGTTTGTCTACTAACTGCTGATGACGATTATCCCGGGTCATCACACGCAGGGAACCGGCCAGCAGCGCGGCCATCGGGATCTTTCGCAAGCCACGGTCTACTGAGCGACGCAAAGCCTGTTGGATAGGCGTATCGTCAATCACATTTAATAGCCCGGTGAGGCTGTCTGCCACATAATGGGCCAGTCGCGCTGCGTTGTCGTTTTGCGATAACCAGAGCCCCATGGCTTTCGCTGGTGAACTGCGGGCCACCAGCGACTCGATGGCCTGCACATGAAAAAACTTTTCTTTAACAAACTGGGCCAGATTAGTCGCAATAGTATGCTGATTGCGAGCCACGATATTGGTGCTGTCTCTTATACACATCTGACGCTGCCGACGAATAGAGAGGTGTA
>OJDQ01000365.1_pt1 | contig 21348 bp, 15 predicted proteins | sample 1592851 | NCBI WGS metagenome assembly OJDQ01 (sample SAMN05416774, study PRJEB24817) | seawater metagenome | isolation source: Sea water | place: Canada:Atlantic | collected 2013-07 | reverse complement strand
ATCTATACCGATGTGCATCTGGCACGCCTGAAAATCATCGGCGCCCTGCTGGAACGTGGCTACACCCTCAATAATATCCGTGACCTGCTCAGCGCCTGGGAACAGGGCCGCGAACTGAACGATGTACTCGGCCTGGAAGTGGCAGTGACCTCCTGGCAGAACCCCAGTGTGCCGTCTTACCTGGACTACCAGGAACTGCTGGATGACTTCGGCGAAGACATCACCCCGGAAGTGATGACCAAGGCGGTGAAGCTGGGCTACATCATTCCCGAAGGCATGCGCCTGCGCATTCCCTACCCGCGCATCTACAACGCGGGCAAGGAACTCAGCGAGGCCGGCGTGCCACTGGATGCGGTACTCACCCATGTCGGCCTGGTTCGCGAAGAAGTGGACAAGCTGGCAGAGCGCTTTATCGGCATGATCATCCATCACCTGGTGGACGAGAAGTACGGTGACGAAGCCCTGCCGGAAGGCGAAGACGTGCCCAAGCTGGCCGACTTCATCACCCGCATCCGCCCACTGGCCGACGCGGTAGTCAGCGACGAACTGGGCCGGGTACTGGAAAAAAGCATCAACAAGATTCTCGTCGACCGCCTCGCCAACGTGCTGGCGCATATCGAAAAGAATATCTGAACAACAGCTTCTAGCTGCGAACGTCTAGCTACTGGACGCGAGCAGCCCGCCCCTCTTATTCACCTCCCTGCCCGCGACGTTACTTTGCTCGCGACCACCACGCAGAAAAACCTGACAAACCAGCTCGCCCCTAGTAGCTAGACGCTCGCTGCTGCTTTTACATACCGATACATGATTAGCCACCGGTAGGCTTTTCTTGCTGTTTTGTTGCCGGGGCTCCTTTCATACCCGCGGGAATGCCAATCTTGGGACGTTAGTGCGAATCAGGTTCGCCGACCAAAACAATAATGTCCCCGAGGAGAGCATCATGAAACCCGGCCTGTTACTCAGTGCCTTGCTGAGCGCCAGCCTGCTTGCCGCCTGTGGCGGCGGAGGCTCCAGCAACCCGGCACCCGTCAGCAACACCCCCACACCCAGCAACCCGCCGACGCCGGAAACGCCCACTGGCCCGGAACCGCGCCCATCCAATGTCACCGCTCCCTTTGCGGATTACGGCACGGTACTGAACATCCTGCCCCCGGGTCAGGATGACATCGGCGGCGTTGCCAATCTGAGCGCAGACATTCCCGGTCTCGGGGATCTGCTCAGCACCCTGTTCGACGACCTGGTGGCAGAAACCGGTCTGGTGCCGGCCCTCAGCAAGGAACCCCACTTCGACGATCAGCTGGGTCTCTACGATGCCCTGGTACGCAGCGAACCCGGGTTGACTGATGACCAGCTCGGCGACTACTTCAAAGCGGCCCCACTACTGGCTCCGGAAGCAGGTAACTGGGAAAGCGAGCAGACCCTGGATGCCGCCGGCTATCAGGTGGATATCAAACGCGACAACTTCGGGGTGCCGCACATTTTCGGCGAGTCCCGCCGCGATGCCCTGTTCGGGGTCGGTTATGTGACCGCCGCCGACCGCCTGTTCCTGCTTGATGTGCTGCGCCGCGCCGGCCGTGGCGAGCTGTCTCGTTTTCTGGGACCGGCGGACTTCTCCTTCGATGAGGATATCGCCGTCAATGCGCCCTACCGGGAAGAGGATCGCACCACCATGATCGCCAATACCATCGCCCGCTTCGGCGATGATGGCGCCCAGGTGTTCGATGATGCCACCAACTATGTGGCCGGCCTCAACCAGTACGTGGCCGACGCCCGCAGCGGGCTGCTGCAAGTGCCGGTGGAATACGTGGCCCTGGGGGTGCAACTGGAACCTTTCGTGATTGAAGACGTGGTCGCCATTGCCACCCTGATCCAGGGCATCTTCGCCGGTGGCGGCGGCAACGAGCACAACAATGTCTTGCTGTTGCAGGCCCTGGAAGCCCAGACCGGCAGCAAGGAGATCGCCTGCGATCTGTGGAAAGACCTGCGCCACGGCACCGATCCGGAATCCTCCGTGACCACCACCACATCCTTCGCCACCCAGTCACCACCGACCCTGCCGGACATCTGCCCACTCAGCGGCGAGCTGGCCGGCCAGTTCCCCGGTGCGGTGATGTTCGATGCCGGCTCCTTCCAGACCTTTGACCCGCTCAGCCATGAACCCTGTGGCCGCCCGGGCCAGCCCGAGTGTCCCGAAGCCCTGGGCAATGCCCCCGCCCTGCCCGGTACCGGTGTGGTCGGCGGCCTGGTGGATACCGTGGGCGACCTGCTCGGCGGCATCCTGTCCCTGTCCTTCCTGGACGATGGCGGCCAGGCCCTGTCACAGCAATGGGCCAGCCTGACCCGTCAGCTGCCCGCACTGTGGACCCGCAAAGACACTCTCACCGAGCAACAGCAACAACAGGCCATGCAACGTATCGCCGCCATCGAAACCGGCATTCAGGGGCTGCGCGATGGTTTCCCCAGCGTCATGTCCAATGCCCTGCTGCTCAATGCGGAGCATTCCGCCAGCGGCCAGCCACTGGCCGTGTTCGGCCCGCAGACCAGCTACTTTGTGCCCCAGCTGCTGCTGGAAATGGCCGTCCATGGTGGCGACATCAACACCCGCGGCATGACCTTCACCGGCCTGCCCTATGTGGTCATCGGGCGTGGACCGGACTTCGCCTGGAGCGCCACCTCCGGCAGCTCCGACCTCACCGACGTACGGGTGGTGCAACGCTGTGAACCGGCCGAGCCGCCGGCCCATGGTGAAGGCGGCTACCAGGTCAACGGCCAGTGTCAGCCCTTCGATGTGATCGACGAGCAATGGGTGGCCCGCTGGAACCTGGCCTCCTCCACCGATCCGGAGGCAGTGGGTCAGAACGAAGCGGTCACTCGCCGGGTGATCCGCACCGAGGAATACGGCCCGGTGATCGGCTTTGCCACCGTGTCCGGCATGCCCGTGGCGGTGACCCGCCAGCGCAGCACCTACTTCGCCGAACTGGATACCGCCCTGCCGTTCCTGCAGGCCAGCCGCAATGACGTGCACGATGTAGAGAGCTTCTACGATGTGTTCCACAACACCACCGGCAGCTTCAACTGGTTTTATATCGACGACCGGGACATCGCCTTTTTCCACTCCGGTGATTACCCGCAACGGGCCAACGGCATCCACCCGGAACTGCCCAGCTGGGGTAACGGCCAGTACGACTGGAACGGCTTTATCCCGCAGCAGGCACACCCTCAAGCGAGCAACCCGGACCGCGGCTACCTGGCCAGCTGGAATAACCGTCCGGCCCGCGATTGGTGGGCTGCCGATGCCCATGCGCCCTATGGCTCCGCACACCGCAACGACATCCTCGACGTGCGCCTGCAGCAACTGGTGCAGGAAGGCAGCGTGACCCGGGCGCGCATGGTGGAAGCCATGGGCGATGCCGCCACCGTGGATCTGCGCGGCCAGGAAATCGTCCCCGCCGCTCTGGCGTTGCTGGCAAGCGCGCCGGTTACCGGCGATCAGGACAGCGCCATCCGCCTGATGCAGGACTGGGTCGGTAACGGTGCCCTGCGCCGGGACCGGGACGGTGACGGCAACTACGACGAGGAAGCCGCCGTGGCCCTGATGGATGCCTGGTACCCGCTGATGATCGACATCCTGCTGCCGCAGATCACCGCCGTGGAAGACGTGGACGGCCGCAACCTGTCACTGATGGGCCGGGACAACAAACCCGGTGCCGGCGGCTCCGCCTACAACAATGGCTACTACGGCTATCTGGAACGGGTGCTGGAACAGGCCGCAGGCAACAGCGCCAGCCCCTACCGGGCCCTGCGCTGCGCGGACAGCGATGACCTGGCAACCTGCCGCAGCGCGCTGGCCAACAGCCTCAACCAGGCCATCGAGCAACTCGGCGGCATTGCCAGCATGGACAGCTGGAACGTGGACGAAAGCCAGGACCAGATCCAGCACCGCGCCATCGGCCTGGCCACGGTCCCCGCCATCCACTGGCAAAACCGCCCCACCTTCCAGCAGGTGGTGGAGTTCACCGGGCACCGGTAAGCCCCCTCTGTAGGAGCCATGCTTGCATGGCGAACCTGCTCGCGATAGCCCATCCCAGGGCTATTCGCCATGCGAGCATGGCTCCTACAATTCTTTATAAGTCATCTTTATTCCCCCCCATCCACCCCATGCATTTGTCTAATCCCCCCAACGGCGTTAGCGTCTCCTACACATAAAAAACAGATTTCCGGGAGAGCACCACATGCGCGCGATTTTGTGCAAGGAACTGGGGCCGGCGAACACGCTGGTCATCGACGACATCCCTTCCCCCGAGCCGGGCAAGGGCCAGGTGAAGGTACGGGTAAAGGCCGCCGGGCTGAATTTCCCCGACACCCTGATCATTGAAGGCAAGTACCAGATCAAGCCGGAGCTGCCGTTTTCACCGGGCGGTGAAATGGCCGGTGAAGTGCTGGCCGTGGGCGACGGCGTTCAGCGCTTCAAAGCCGGCCAGCGGGTCATGGGCCTGACCGGCTACGGCGCCTTCGCGGAAGAAATTCTGGTGCCGGAAAACCAGCTGATTCCGGTGCCGGACGGTATGAATGACCACACTGCCGCCGCCTTCTCCATGGTCTACGGCACCAGCTACCACGCCCTCAAGCAGCGCGCCAACATCCAGCCCGGGGAAACCCTGCTGGTACTGGGTGCCAGCGGCGGCGTGGGCCTGGCGGCCGTGGAACTGGGCAAGGCCATGGGCGCCACCGTGATCGCCGCCGCCAGCAGCGCCGAGAAACTGGAAGTGGCCAAGGAAGCCGGCGCCGATGACCTGATCAACTACGCCGACGAGGATCTCAAGGACGCCCTCAAGCAGCGTTACCCGAAGGGCGTGGACGTGATCTACGACCCGGTGGGCGACAGGTTTACCGAAGCGGCCATCCGCAATATGGCCTGGAACGGTCGCCTGCTGATTGTCGGCTTCGCCGCCGGCGACATTCCGAAAATCCCCGCCAACCTGGCGCTGCTGAAAGGCTGCTCCATCATCGGCGTGTTCTGGGGTGCCTTCACCCAGAAGGAACCACAAACCAACATCCAGAACATCATGGAACTGATGCAGCTGTTCAATCAGGGCAAGATCAACCCGCGCATTAGCCAGGTGTTCCCGTTCGAGGAGTACGAGCAGGCCCTGGCCGCGCTCACCTCACGTACCGCCAAAGGCAAGGTCGTACTGGATATTGCCGGCGCCTGATACGCCCCGCCTGCACTTGTAGGTGCGATGGTTCCACCGCGATTGTCATCCCCGATAATCGCGGCGGCGCCAGCGCATTTTCTGCGCTCTACCCCTTCGCCGCACCCTGCATACATTAACGCCACCAACCCGGTGATACAGCCCCGCCTTACCTTGTATATAGTGGAACCTCGCAATGGCAAGGAGGCAGGAATGACCACACCGCTGGTACTGGTAATCAACTGTGGCAGCTCGTCCATCAAGTTCGCCCTGGTGGATGAAGACAGCAGCGAGTTTCCCCTGGAAGGGCTGGCAGAAAGACTGAACAGCCCCGAGGCGGTACTGCGCTGGGAGCAGGATGGCGAGCAACAGGAAGAGCCGCTGGCAGACGCGGATCACCGCCAGGCCCTGGAAGCCCTGCTGCCCCGGGTACAGGCCTACGCCGGAGACCGGCTGGCCGCCATTGGCCACCGGGTGGTCCACGGCGGCGAGCAGTTCACCGCGGCCGGGTTACTGAATGAGGACGCCCTGGCAGCGATCCGTGCCGCCAGCCCGTTGGCGCCCCTGCATAACCCGGCCAACCTGCTGGGCATCGACGCCGCCCAGGCCCTGTTTGCCGACCTGCCCCAGGTGGCCGTGTTCGATACCGCCTTTCACCAGAGCTTGCCCGAACACGCCTACCGCTATGCGCTGCCCATCGAGCTGTATCAGCAGCAGCGCATTCGTCGTTATGGCTTCCATGGCACCAGCCATTGCTATGTGACCCGACGGGCTGCGAGCCTCACCGGGTTACCGGTGGACACCAGTGGCTGGCTGTCCGCCCACCTGGGCAACGGCTGCTCCAGTTGCGCCGTGCAGGATGGCCACAGCCGCGACACCAGTATGGGCTTCACGCCGCTGGAAGGGCTGGTGATGGGTACCCGCAGTGGCGATGTGGACCCCAGCCTGCACGCTTTTCTGGAACGGGAACGGGGCTGGTCCGCCCAACACACCGATCAGGTGCTGAGCCGGGAGAGCGGCCTGCTGGGCCTGTCCGGGCTGTCCAACGACATGCGCACCCTTGAGCAGGCCAGCAGCGAAGGCCATGAGGGCGCCACCCTGGCCATTGAGGTGTTCTGCTATCGGCTGGCCAAATCCCTGGCCGGCCAGGCCTGTGCCCTGACCCGGCTGGACGGCCTGATCTTCACCGGCGGCATTGGCGAAAATTCAGCCCTGGTGCGCGCCAAGACCGTGGCCCATCTAGGGCTCATGGGGCTGGCCATCAACGACGATGCCAACCGTGCCTGCGTGGGCGGCAACAGCGGCGAAATCCAGGCCGACAACAGCCCACGTATTCTGGTGGTGCCCACCAACGAGGAACGCCAGATCGCCCTGGAAACCCTGGCCGCCATCGGCGCCGAAAAGGAGAGGTAGGGGACTGTTAACGCTTCATTCTCGCCTCTGTTGCGTCTAAAAAAGCGCCAATCTAGGCACGAGGAGAGATGTTTGGTTACTCCAAATGAACGAGTCGTAACAACGAGTGGCGCTTTTTTAGACGCAACCCGAAGGGCTGGGCTCCTTTTCCCGCCCAGCTGCGTTGGCGGTCGTTCACATAGAAAAACTATGCCACACTCCCTTCGCCTTGCCGGGCGAAAAAATGAACTCCAGCAGAGGCGAGAATGAAGCGTCAACAGCCCCCAATGCAGATCTACTTTATTGCCCCCACCGGCTTCGGCGTAGGGCTCACCTCCACCAGCCTGGGGCTGCTGCGGGCCCTGGAACAGGGCGGCCTGAAGATCGGCTTCTGCAAGCCCATCGCCCAGCACCACCCCGGCGACACCGGCCCGGAACAATCCAGTGAACTGATCACCCGCACCTTCTCCATCGAACCGCCCGCACCCATGCCCCTGGAGCAGACGGAAAAGTACCTCGGCGACGGCCAGCTCGACGACCTGCTGGAGCAGATCGTGCAGCGCTTTCATCAGGCCGCCGAAGGCAAGGACGTGATGGTAGTGGAAGGCATGGTGCCCACCCGCACGGTGAGTTATGCCGCTCGCCTGAACGCGGCACTGGCCAGCAGCCTGGGGGCGGACGTGATTCTGGTGGCGGCGCCGGAAGACGGCAACGTGTCTGCCCTGGCCGACAGCCTGGAAATTCACTGCCGCCAGTTCGGCGGCAGTCGCAACGACAAAGTGTTGGGGGTGGTGCTCAACAAGGTCCATGACGACAGCCTGCCAGAGCAACTCAAGCAGCAATTTCCGGCCCTGGAGAAAGGCGACCTGCGCCTGCTCGGCTGCGTGCCCTGGCAGGAGGAGCTGAATGCGCCGCGCACCCGCGATGTGGCCAAGCTGCTCGGCGCCAACGTGTTGCACGCCGGCGATGACGAGCACCGGCGCATGGAGAAAATCGTGCTCTGCGCCCGCGCCCTGCCCAATACCGTAGAGCTGTTCCAGCCACGGGTGCTGGTGGTGACCCCCGGCGACCGGGACGACATCATCGTTGCCGCCAGCCTGGCCGCCAGCAACGGCGTGCCCCTGGCCGGGCTGTTGCTGTGCACTGGCTTCCAGCCGGACCCGCGGGTAATGCGTCTGTGCCAGAGTGCCCTGGATGCGGGCCTGCCGGTGATGACGGTCGACACCGGTTCCTATGAAACCGCTACCAACCTGAATCGCATGAACCGGGAAATCCCGGTGGACGACCGCGAGCGGGTGGAAAAGGTAACCAACTTTGTGGCCAGCCATCTGGATCATGAATGGTTGCGCGAGCGCTGCGGCAGCCCCCGCGAGCTGACCCTGTCACCGCCCGCCTTTCGCTACCGCATGGTGCAACGGGCCCGCGAAGCCAACAAGCGCATCGTACTGCCGGAAGGCAGCGAACCGCGCACTATCGAGGCAGCGGCCATCTGCCAGGAACGGGGCATTGCCCGCTGCGTACTGCTGGCCAAACGGGAAGCGGTGGAATCCGTGGCTCGCACCCAGGGCATTACCCTGCCGGAAGGCCTGGAAATTCTCGACCCGGACAGCATTCGCGAACAGTACGTGGAACCCATGGTGGAACTGCGCCGTAACAAGGGCCTCAACGCCCCCATGGCCCGCGCCCAGCTGGAAGATACCGTGGTGCTGGGCACCATGATGCTGGCTCTGGACGAAGTGGACGGTCTGGTGTCCGGCGCCATCAACACCACCGCCAACACCATCCGCCCGGCCCTGCAGCTGATCAAGACCGCCCCGGAATACAACCTGGTATCGTCGATCTTCTTCATGCTGCTGCCGGAGCAGGTGCTGGTCTACGGGGACTGTGCGGTAAACCCGGACCCGGACGCTGAGCAGCTGGCGGAAATCGCCCGGCAGAGCGCCGCCTCGGCAAAAGCCTTCGGCATCACCCCACGGGTGGCCATGCTCAGCTACTCCACCGGCGATTCCGGTACCGGCAACGATGTGGTGAAGGTCCGCGACGCCACCCGCCTGGCCCGCGAGGCCAACCCGGATCTGTTACTGGATGGCCCGCTGCAGTACGACGCCGCCGCCATCGACAGCGTGGGCAAGGCCAAGGCCCCGGACAGCCCGGTGGCCGGCCGCGCCACCGTGTTCATCTTCCCGGACCTGAACACCGGCAACACCACCTACAAGGCGGTGCAGCGAAGCGCCAACTGCATCAGCGTGGGGCCCATGCTGCAGGGCCTGCGCAAACCGGTGAACGACCTGTCCCGGGGTGCCCTGGTGGACGACATCGTCTACACCATCGCCCTCACCGCCATCCAGGCGGCGGACCTGTGAGGAGCGCAGAGTTTCAAGTTGCAAGTAACAAGTTTCAACGCGGGCACGGCATCAACGACGGATGAGTTTGTGCCCGCGATTCAACCTGAGCGCGGGCACGGAACCTAAAACCCTTCGGCCCAGGCCCGCGCCTTGAAACTTTCAACTTGTAACTTGCAACTGCTCTTATCGGCCACTCTGATCAATCACCACACCCGGTGCCCCGACCTGAAACAATTCACGCAGGTCGTCGGGCACCGGTGTCTTTTCAAACGGTTCGTTGGTCATCATCACGTACACCGCTTGCGAATACGCAATGGCGCGGCCATCGTCAGCATGGCGGATTTCCGCTTCCAGGGTGAAGGAGGTGTTGCCCAGTTGCTTCACTGACACGAACACGTTCAGCACATCGTCGAAACGCGCCGAAGATTGCCACTCTATGGTCAGCTTCACCGCCTGATTATCCAACCCTCGTGCCTGCAACTGGCTGTACTCACACCCCAGAGCACGCATGAATTCCTTAATGGCGAGGTCCACATAATCCGCGTAACGGGCATTGAAAACCACTTGCTGGCCATCGCATTCTTGATAGCGAACCCGAAAGCGGAAACAGAACGGCTGGGGCATAACACTCTCCAAAAATTTTAATGCAGGCCTGCACGAAGCTTACTGTAGGAGCTATGCTTGCATGGCGAACAGCCCGCCCTTCGCCATGCAAGCATAGCTCCTACAGCGGAAATAAAATGGTCCTTGGCGCTGCTCGAACATGCCAGCAGGCGCCGCGATACCGTCACATCGGGTTCGTTGTGATGCACTACCGGACGACCATCATGACCATCGCCAGCCCAGGTCAATTTTCTCCGCCCTATGTCCACCCATAGCGGTTTGCGGTATCAGCTTTTCTTCGAAAAAGGCATCTACCTGCTGGCCCACTACGTCAGACGCCGCATAGTAGCTTATTTCGGTATTCAGGTGCTCCGAGCGAGAATCGATATTGAACGCGCCCACCAATATCTCGCGGTGATGCAGGGCGAGGGCTTTGGCTTTCAGTACGTGCCGGCCCCCCCCCTCGCCCATAGTCCGATTGGTAACCAATGAGTCCTGCGAAACACCAAGAGCCTGGCGTAGTGAGGATTAGCCTAAGGCGTAATCCTGCTTAGTTACGGGCGCCCACTCTGATCAATCACCACCCCCGGCGCTCCGGTCTGCAGCAACTCGCGAAATTCGTCGGGCACCGGGGTTTTTGCGAACGGTTCCGTGGTCATCATCACGTACACCGTTTCCGCACGGGCGATAGCTCGTCCTTCGTCCGCATGGCGGATATCCGCTTCCAGAGTGAACGAGGTATTACCCAGATGCTGGAGTGACACGAACACGTCCAGCACATCGTCAAAGCGTGCCGAGGATTGCCATTCGGTGGTCAACTTCACCACCTGATTATCCAGCCCCTGCGCCAGCAACTGGTTGTAGTCACAACCCATGGCGCGCATGAATTCGGTCATGGCGAGATCCACGTAATCGCCGTAACGAGCATTGAAAACCACCTGCTGGGCATCGCATTCGTTGTAACGAACCCGAAAGCGAAAACAGAACGGCTGGGACATAACTCTCTCCAAAACGTTTTAATGCAGGGCGGGCCGAAGCTCACTGTAGGAGCTATGCTTGCATGGCGAACAACGCACCATTCGCCATACAAGCATAGCTCCTACAGTGAAAATAAAATGGCCATTGGCGCTGCTTGAGCATGCCGCGCCTACAACATCCGCTCAATGGGCAATAGCGACAGTAACCATGCCAGCATCCGCCGCCATACCGTCACGCCGGGTTCGTTGTGAAGCACTAGTGGACGACCGTCATGGCCATCACCGGCCCAGGTCAGTTTGCCCTGCTCTTTGTCGACTCGATAACTGTTTTCCGGCGCCAGCCCCTCTTCGATAAAGGCTGCTACCTGCTGGCCCAGTTCCGCAGACGCCACGTAGTAGCCCATCTCGGTATTCAGATGCACCGAACGTGGATCGATATTGAATGAGCCCACGAACACTTCTCGCCGATCCAGCACCATGGCTTTGGTGTGCAGACTGGCCCGGGAGCGCCCCTTGAATAACCGCACCTGCCGATGCAGGGCCCGAGCGTTGGGCGCCAATTCATGCAGCTCCACCCCGGCTTCCAGCAAACCATCGCGATAACGGGCATAGGCACCGTGGGCCGCAATCACATCATTGGTGGCCAGGCTGTTGGTGAGCACCGCCGCGCGACCTCCCCGCTGTTTCATTTCTGCCAGTTCCGCCACAAAGGCATCACCGGGAATAAAATAGCTGGCCTCCATCAGCAGCTCCTGATGATCATCCCGGGCCAGCAGGTGGGCGAGCTGGTCGCCCATCAGGGTCTGCTTGACCCCGGCCGCCTTGTCGGGACTATCGAACAGCAATACCGCATGGGCCTGCACACACTGGCGATCCTGCCCTGCCAGGTAATCGGTGAAGAACGCTTCGTGCTGGGGAAACAGGTAGGGGTAGTTTTTCAGGGAGCGGCGCCATTGCCGCAGCCACTGCCAGACACGCTCCGCCGCTGCTTCCCGATAACGACGCAGGGTCTTCATGGGCATGGCCAGCGGGCTGTCCCAGTAGCAGTCAAACGCCGCCTGGGTATCGGCGACGATGGGGCCGCGGGCGTACAGGTCCAGATCGCGAAAGTTGGTGGACGCATTCACGCCGAAATAGTGATCGGCGATATTGCGGCCGCCTACCAGCGCCCGTTCACCATCCACGATCCAGGCCTTGTTGTGCATGCGGTGATTCAGCAGCGGCATGTGATGAAGCCATTGCAGGACATGCTTGTAACGCCCATGAAAAGCGTTGAACAGGCGCACCTCGATATTGGGGTGGGCATCCAGCGCCGCCCACTTTACGTCCCGGCCCAACTGGTTGGCGTGATCCAGCAGCATGCGCACTTTCACGCCCCGGCGTGCCGCCTCCAGCACCCGGTAAATCAGCAGCTTGCCGGTGGTGTCGTCATCCCAGATGTAGTACTGCACATCCAGCGTCCGCCGGGCCAGGCGGGCCAGCGTGATCCGCAGGGTAAAGGCCTGCTCGCTGTCAGCCACCAGCGACAGGGACGACAGCGTCATTGCCGTAGCCCCGGCGCTCATGCCGGCTCCTGGAAACGGTGTGATAGGGAAATGACTGACGCTCCTGCAACCTTGTGACAACCCGACCCATGAGCGGCGTTGCCGTTTTCGTTGTCCTGCAAGGTAGCAGAAGCCAACCCCTAACTGAATCAGTCGAACTGGGACACATTACGACTCCGCGCCGGCGGCTGGTCATTTCGTATCCGTAGAAAGCTGGCAAAGCGCGGCAGGCCGTTGGCGGTGAGCCCGAAGAATTTGTAGGTCACGGTGCTGCCCACGGGCGGCGGGTCCGCCCGATCGTTATCGCTGAGGCCGCTGCCCAGTTTGAAACGTCGACCGTCCCCAGTCTCCACTACCAGCGCCCCCACCTGGCCCTGGTACTTGCCTTTACCTTCGCTGTAATCCACCACTGTTGCTTCCGCATCCTGGGAGGTTTTCACCTTGAGCAGCGTCGCCGTGCGACCGGCAGTGTAGATGCTCTCACCATGATGCAGCATCAACCCTTCACCGCCGACCGCCAGCACCCGGTCCAGACGCGCCAGCAGGGCACCGTGGTCCGTGGCCGGTCGTTGTTCTACCAGGGCCAGGTGATAGGAAGAGGTCTTGCCCACCAGCTCACGCATCCTTTTCACCCGTTCACTGAATGGCACGCCGCTGGCCGGCAGGTCGAACACCATAAAGCGGATCTGCCGCCATTCTTGCGCCTTTGGTTGCAGCCGTCGCACCGCTGCCGACACCTGGGCAAACCGGCCACGGCCCATCCACAGCTCTCCGTCCAGGGGCTGCGCGGGAAAATCGCGCAGGAACCAGCCCGGCGCGGCGATAATATTGCCGCCCCGGGACAGCAACTGCTGCCCGTCCCAGTAGGCCCGCACCCCATCCAGCTTTTCGCTGACCCAGTAGCCCTGCAGATCCATGCCCGCCTGATACACCCTGGCCAGCTGCAAAGGGGGCTCGCTGGCCCGGGCCACGGCCACCAGCAGGCACATGAGCACCATCAAGCCAACCCGCAGACATCCTTGTCTTACCGGTATTTTCACGGTCTTCTCCCTTTATTCTCGCTCGCGGTCCCAGACTGTGCCTGAAGGAGGGGCCCGGCTCTGTGCGCCATCGCAGCGCCAGTGCGTAAGAAATCACCGGTTTTGCAACAAATCCGTTGGCCGGGCATCCAATCTTCAGGAGGTAACAACTATGCGCACACTATTATTTCTGGCGGCTCTCACATTGAGCGCCCCCGTACTGGCCGCCGAGGCCTACTTTGCCGGCGGCTGTTTCTGGTGTACCGAATCGGATTTTGAAGAGCTGGATGGCGTCAGCGAAGCCATTAGCGGCTTTGCCGGGGGCGACGAGAAGAATCCCAGCTACGAGGATGTGGCCCATGGCCGCACCGGCCATACGGAAGTCGTAAAAGTCATTTATGACCCGGCGATGGTGAGCTATGACAACCTGCTCACCTGGTTCTGGCAGCACGTGGACCCTACCGACCCCAACGGCCAGTTCGTGGATCGCGGCCAGCAATACCGCAGCGCGATTTTCTATCAGACCGAGGCAGAGAAAACCGCTGCCCTGGCCTCCCGCAATACACTTGAGGAAAGCGGCCGCTTCGACAAACCGGTGATCACCGAGATTACCGAGCTGGACGCTTTCTACCCGGCGGAGGATTACCACCAGGATTACTACAAGACCCACAGCCTCAAGTACAAGTACTACCGCTACCGCTCCGGTCGCGACCAGTTTCTGCAAGAGCACTGGGACGACCCGAAGCATCGCCCCTGGCTCACCGACCAGGTCACCCAGCGCTGGCAGGGAGCGGACCAGTTCCAGCGGCCCAGCGATGAGGTGCTGAAAAAATCCCTGCCCAAGCTGGTCTACCAGGTGACTCGGGAAGACGCCACCGAGCGGGCCTTCCAGAATGAATACTTCGATCATAAAGCCGAGGGGATCTACGTGGATGTGATCAGCGGTGAGCCGCTGTTTTCCTCCACGGACAAGTACAAATCCGGCACCGGCTGGCCCAGCTTTACCCAGCCCATCGACAAGGCATTCGTAACGCTGGCGGAAGACAACAAGCTATGGGCCACCCGCACGGAAGTGCGCAGCCGCTACGCGGATTCCCACCTGGGCCATGTGTTCAGTGACGGTCCGGAGCCCACCGGCCAGCGCTGGTGTCTGAACTCCGCCGCGCTGCGCTTTGTGCCCAAGGCCGAAATGGAGAAACAGGGTTACGGGGAATACCTATCCCTGTTTGAGTGATGGCAGCCGTGGCCGGTTGATGACAATGGCGATCACCCCGGCCACCGCCAGCGCCCAGCAGTAATGGATGGCACCGACCAGCGCCAGCGGCGACAGCCCGGCAATGGAGCAGGCCAGCAGCACCTGGGCGCCGTAGGGAATCAGCCCCTGTACCACGCAGGAAAAGATATCCAGCACACTGGCGGAACGACGCAGGTCCACGCCATGGTCTTCGGCGATGTCCCGGGCCATCTCGCCGGTGAGTACGATGGCCACGGTGTTGTTGGCCACGAACACATTGGCCACCACCACCAGCAAGGCAATGCCCACTTCCCCCGCCCGTTGCAGCGGTAGTTTAAGCCAGCGGGTCAGGCCGTGAATGCGCTCGATCAACCAGCGGGTGCCGCCCTGATCCGTCATCAGTTGCGACAGGCCGCCGATCAGCATGGACAGCAGCATGATCTCGAACATGCTTTCGAAACCGCTGTAGACCGCCCCGTTCACCTGGGCCAGCCCGTAGTCCGTCCCCTGCACCATGCCGGTGACACCGGCCACGACGATACCGATCACCAACACCGCCAACACATTCAGGCCGCTCAGGGCCAGGGCGAAGACCAGCAGGTAAGGCAGCACCAGCCAGGGCTGTAATGGCTCCGCCTGCACCTGATGCTCACCGCCGCCCAGCATCACCAGCACCGCCACGGTCACCAGCGCCGCCGGCAGGGCAATCCAGATATTCACCCGGAACTTGTCCTTCAACGAAACGCCCTGGCTGCGAGTGGCGGCGATGGTGGTATCGGAAATCATCGACAGGTTGTCACCGAACATGGCGCCGCCCACCACAGCCCCCACCGCCAGCGGCAAGGGCAGCCCGGTGGCCTGGGCAAAGCCGGCGGCGATGGGCGCGGTGGCGGCGATGGTCCCCATGGAGGTGCCCATGGCCGTGGCGATAAAGGCCGCGATCAGAAACAGGGCCGGCAGCACCCAGTCGGAAGGAATGATGCGCAGACCGAACTGTACGGTGGCATCCACACTGCCGATGCTCTCGCTGACACTGGCAAACGCCCCGGCCAGCAGGAACACCAGGCACATGAGAATGATATTGGGGTGGCCGATCCCCGCCAGCAGGCGCTCCACACTGCGGCTCAATGCCTGCCGCGCCAGGACACAGGCCAGCACGATGGCCGCCATGGCCACCACCGGCGCCTTGATCTGGTAGAAGGCGAACTCGGTGCCCTGCAGGCTGTAGTAAATGCCGCTACCGAAAAACACCGCCATAAAGAACAGCAGCGGCAGCAAGGGCCAGGCGCGGGCAGGGGCTTGAGTCATGGATCAATCCGGATCAGCGGTGAATTCCGCACAGTGTAGAGATTCCCGCTCGGGGGCGGTACCTGCGCTACCTGTAGGAGCTTGCCTGCAAGCGAAAGCCGGAGGATGTCCCGGTGTCATCTACGAAGCCGCTGTAGGAACGGAGCGCAGCGGAGTAACGCACGTAGTTCCGTGCGGCCCGAAGGGTGAGCGAAGCGAATAACCCCGCTTGAGGGGCGAACCGCGTGCGAACGCGGAATCGACCGCAGGGCGATCAGGGACGGCAGAGCTCGACAGGTTTCAAAATTATTGCTGCCGCTCGAATCTCTGTCGCCTCGCTACGCTCGGTTCGTCCCCTGGAAGGGAACTCCTACAGCGGCATCGTATCCATGTTTTCGCAGCTCGAAACTCGTGGCTCGCTGCTGGTCTTTTCAGAATGTATCCACAAACGGCCGGCCGCCGTGGTGGCCGGTCTTGAAGCCGGACGCATTCAACCCGCGTAACAACCACTGGCGACTTTCCATGGGATCGATCACCGCATCGATCTCCAGGAAGCTGGCCATGTTTAGCGCCTTGCCCTGCTGGTAGGCCTTGGCCACCAGCTTGTCGAACAGGCGCTGCTGTTGTTCCGGTGTCGGCTGAGCCGCCAGTTCTTTGGCGAAGCCCAGTCGCACCGCCCCTTCCAGCCCCATGGCGCCGAACTCGGCGCTGGGCCAGGCGGCGGTGAACAACGGCGAATGAAAGCTGCCCGCCGCCATGGCCTGGGCGCCCAGCCCATAGCCCTTGCGCAGCACCAGAGTAAAGAACGGCACGGTAAGGCTGGCGGCGGTGACGAACATGCGCGACACATGGCGCACCGTGCCCTGCTTTTCTGCTTCCGGCCCGACCATGAAACCGGGGGTGTCGCACAGGGACACCATGGGCAACCCGAACGCTTCGCACAGCTGCATAAAGCGCGCCGCCTTGTCGCCGCCCACTGCGTCAATGGCACCCCCCAGGTGCTGAGGATCGTTGGCGATCAGGCCGAACGGCTTGCCTTCGATGCGCACCAGCGCGGTGATCATGCCGGGGGAAAACGCCCGCCGCAGTTCCAGCACTGAACCGGTATCAGCCAGCGTCTCGATGACCCGACGCATGTCATACACGCGGGTACGTTTTTCCGGAATGCGGTGACGCAGCTCGCGCTGGTCCGCCGCCTGCCAGGCCGCCACCGAGCCCTGGAAATAGGACAGGTACTGTTTGGCCACGGCCACCGCCTCGGCTTCATCGCGGACTCGCACATCCACCACCCCGTTGGCCGCCTGCACACTGACCGGCCCCACCTCTTCCGGGGTAAAGCGCCCCAGGCCACCGCCTTCGATCATGGCCGGCCCGGCCATACCGATGGAGGCATCTTCGGTGGCGATGATCACATCGCAGCAGCCCAACAGGGCGGCGTTACCGGCAAAGCAGCGGCCCGAACCGATACCCACCAGTGGCACCTGACCAGACAGCGCCGCCATGGCTGCAAAGGTATGGCAATCCAGTCCGGCCACGCCGACAAAATCCGTATCCCCCGGGCGCCCGCCGCCGCCCTCGGCAAACAGCACCAGTGGCATCTTCCACTGACCGGCCAACTGCAACAGGCGATCGGTCTTCTTGTGATTCATCATTCCCTGGGTACCGGCAAACACGGTGTAGTCGTAACTCATGGCCATCACCCGCGCGGCCTGCTCGCCCACCTGATCCGCGTTGACCGTGCCGGTGCCGCCAACCAACCCGTCCGCCGGACTCATGGCCTGCAGTTCCTCGGCACTGCGACGGCGGCGCTGGGCCGCCAGGGCCATGGCGCCATATTCCTGGAAGCTGCCCGCATCGAGCAGATGGTCGAGATTTTCCCGGGCAGTTCGCTTGCCCTTGCGGTGGCGCTTTGCCACCGCCTGGGGACGGCCTTCATCGCTGATGGCCTGATGGCGATCCAGCACCTCCGCCAGATCCTTGCGGATATGATCCAGATCCACGCTTTCTTCCGTGGCGATGGCATCGCCTTCCACTTCACCGGGTTCCACAAACAGCAGCGGCGTAGCGTCGTTCAGGGCATCCCCCTCTGCGGCGGCCAGGCTATGCACCCGACCGGATGTGGCAGCGCGCACCTCGAATTCCATCTTCATGGCTTCCAGCACCGCCACCACCTGACCCACCTGCACGGTGTCACCCTGTTGCACCAGCAGGGACACCAAGACTCCGGTGGTGGGGCTGAGCAAGACATCGCAGCCTGTCGGCGTCGCCACGGTTTCCATGGCTAGAGCCGAGGCAGACGCAGGTAATGCCGCAGACGCATCGGGCAGGGCCGCCAGCAACTCGGCAAGATGGCTTTCCACATAGCCCGTGGTTATCGCATTGGCCTGCACCGCGTCACTGGCCAGCAAGGCCTGCAGCAGCGGCAGATTGTTTTGCACACCGTCAATGCGGGTTTGTTTCAGCGCCCGGCGGGCCCGCTGCAATACTGACCCGTAATCCGAACCGGTGACGATCAGCTTGGCCAGCAGGGAATCGTAGGCCGGGCTCACCGGGTACCCGGCGTAGCCATAACCGTCCACGCGGATGCCCGGGCCACTGGCCGGCTCATAGGCGGTGAGGGTGCCCGCCGCCGGCGCGGTACTACCATCGGCCGCGAGGGTTTCCAGGTTGAGGCGCAGCTGAACTGCCATGCCCTCACAGGCCGGGGCGGTTTCCAGATTCAGGTCTGCGAGACTCGCCCCCGCCGCCAGATGAATCTGCGTCTGCACCAGATCCACCCCGGTGACCTGCTCGGTGACGGTATGCTCCACCTGCACCCGCGGGTTGGCCTCCATGAAATAGAAGCGGTCCTGGTCTGGCTCCACCAGAAATTCGAAGGTGCCGATCCCCCGATAGTTCACCGCCGCAGCCAGGGTCATGGCGCTGTCGATAATGCGATCACGCAGGGCGGGATCCAGACCCGGCGCCGGCGCGAATTCCACCAGCTTTTGATGACGGCGCTGCAGGGTACAGTCCCGCTCCCACAAATGGCTCACCACGCCACTTCCATCGCCCAATACCTGCACTTCGATATGCCGGGCAGACTCGACCAGTTGCTCCACGTAAACGGCGTCATTACCAAAGGCAGCCCTGGCTTCCGACTGACAACGGGCATAGGCCGCCTCAAGCGTTGCCGGGTCAGTCACCGCTCGCATACCACGCCCGCCGCCACCGCTGAGCGCCTTGATCATTACCCCACTCCCCTGCAGTGACGCCATGAACGCTTTCGCCGCTTCCAGCGACACCGCCTGCGCCGTGCCCTGCACCAGCGGCACCTGACAGCGCGCTGCCAGCGCCCGGGCCGCCGCCTTGTCGCCAAACAGGCGCAATGTCTCTGCCCCCGGCCCGATCAGGGTAATGCCCGCCTCAGCACACTGCTCAGCAAAGTCCGCATTCTCGGCCAGAAAGCCATAACCGGGATGAATCGCCTCGCAACCCTGCTCCCTGGCAATGGCAATCAACTGCACCCCATCCAGGTAGGCAGGCACACCCCGGCCCGGCAACGCCACCGCTTCATCCGCCTGACGGGCGTGCAGAGAGGCCGCATCGTCCTGGGCATACACACCCACGGAACGCACCCCCAGATCCGCGCAGGCAGAGGCAATACGAATGGCAATCTCGCCACGGTTGGCGATGAGGATGGCAGTAAACGAAACAGACACGGCGAACTCCAGGCGGTGAAACGCGAAGACCACAGTGTAGCCAGCTGGCAGGGGGGATGACATTGATTGGCATGCATGGGCCGCCATGCATCCGGTTAATCGGGCTTCGTGACCTTACTGCCCTTCACCGCCGGCGCCAGCAAGAAAGGAAGGATTTCTGTGGGAGCGTACCTACACGGGAAACCGGCGGTGGGAAATTCGCGTGCAGGCACGCTCCCACAACCCTTGTCTATTCTCGCGACAGACCTCTGCCATCACCCGCCTAGCCCACAAACGACTCCGGGCTGTAACCACAATGAAAACCAAACGGCACATGGTTCTTCAGCGGCACCACGGCCACTTCTTCCAGATTGCGGGCATCGAAGATCACCACTTCGCTGCTGTGATCTCGGGCATCATAGAGCATGCTCACCAGCCAGCCTTCCTGATTTTCATCTTGCTCACGGGGCGGCACATGCATGGCTTCAGAGGTATAACGGCCTTCACCCAGTGCGTGCGCCTTCACCTTGCCGGTTTGCAGATCAATTCGTTCCACGCCATCGAAGAAAGTAGAATTGCCACTCATCATGCAGGCGGCATACATCACCGAGGTGGGCTGGGTAGTGTAGCGTTGATCCCACTGGGGAAACTCGCCGCCCAGGGCCTCCTTGTATTCGTTGGCCTCAATCGTGCCACTGTGGAGATCCAGGCGGTAGCGCATGAATCGCCCGGCAGCGGTATCGCCATTGCTGTGGAGCACATTGCGCAACTGCTCATTCACCGAAAAATCCTCGTAGCGGGTCAGATCCACTTCGATCTTTCCGTCGTCGGTTTCCCAGGCATTGGAGAAGTGAATCGCCACAAAGGGATCGTCAACGGTGAACACCTTTTCCACCTGAAAATCTGCTGTGCGCACCACATAGATTTTCATGCCCAGCTCCCGGCGCCAGGCAATGGCCTGATCGAACGGAATCAGTCCCGCCAGCCAGGGGACCGGTGACGTCATGGCGATGGGGGACTGAAAGAAGACCATATAGTTTTCAGTAAGCGCGAAGTCGTGGCAGAAGCTGAGGAAATCCACCTCAAAAAACCCCTTCTCCACCAGATGCCCGGACGGGGCGATCTTGTAGAGATCAATGGCGCCCTTGCCAGTGAGCATGCCCTTTGGATTGAACGACGGGCGAATACCGAAGTTGTAGCAGACACCGGTGCGCGGATTGACCTTGCCATGGGCACTGAAGGCATTGAACTTGCCCAGCTTGCCGTCGTAGTCGTACTCGCCAATAGTCTCCAGGGTGGCCGGGTCGAGCTGCCACGGACGACCGCCTTCCCACAACGCCAGCAGCTTGCCGCCGTGATAGATCAGGTTGGTGTTGGCACAGTTGGCCGGCAGGCGGCCCATGTTTTTGCGGATGCCACCGGGCGCATTGTGGCCGAAGCTTCGCATGACGATTTTGTTGGCCCTGGTTTCCGCCAGGTACTTGGGAGTGCGCACATAACGGTTGCGGTAGACCACACCGTAACTCGTGAAGGACACGGAATGCAGCATGCCATCGCCATCAAACCAGTGACCGAACTCCTGCCCCCCGATCTTGTTGCGCCCCGGGCCGATACGGAAAAAGGTGCCGCTCACGGCATCCGGGATCGTGCCCTTTACTGCGTTGAGAGGAACAAGGTAGTCCAGCTCTTCGTTGAGCGCTTCAAAACCACCGTGATGCGTTACCGGCTTACCGGGAGACGTCCGTAGCGAACTCACTTCTGCCGTCATGGGATAACCCCTGCATTTTTCTTGTCAGAGCTCCCTTTCTAAGCCTCGATGGGGTGGTGTGCAAGGTGGGTTAAACAGCTAATTGTTTGGTGTTTCACTGTGTGGATGATGGGGGGGGGTTGGGATGGACGGTTGTGCTGTTGGATACGAGGGAAGACCTGACCACCGTGATCCTTGGTAATTCATGCGTGTCGTTGGTTTCTGCCATTTCACTGACAGATTTCATTCATCGAGATCTCATATTCAAATCCTGAATAATACTGCTTACTAACATAAATAGTTTGCTTCTGTGAACACCTTCCATGGC
>OJDQ01000355.1_pt1 | contig 22072 bp, 17 predicted proteins | sample 1592851 | NCBI WGS metagenome assembly OJDQ01 (sample SAMN05416774, study PRJEB24817) | seawater metagenome | isolation source: Sea water | place: Canada:Atlantic | collected 2013-07 | reverse complement strand
AGATTTCTGCCTGTCTCGTGGGCTCGGAGATGTGTATAAGAGACAGTTATTGACCGAATGTGATGTTGCAGCGGCTTTCAGCGTTACTGAAGAAGGCGCGTTTTCAAACATTGAACTGGCCATGCAGGTGAGCTTTGCTGCTCACGGGGCTGATTGCCAGTGGCTCGGTCTTGAAAATTCATCTGCTGAGTCGGCTACTTTTCAGTCCTGGTGTGAAGGTATTGCCGTTTCAGTACGTCAGTCTGCGAGCAAACTGGCAACACTTGCTGCGTAGATGGTAAAGAACACTAATATTTAGACCCGTAACAAAAATGTCATGAATTGAGCAGAGAAGTTGATTCAATTCGCTAGTCGATGTTTTTAATGCTTAGCCGGTATAAGTGCCGTAAGTTAAATAAAAAGTTATTTAAATCAATGGTTAAAATTTTCTCCTCGACAAATTGCCAGGCATTTCACAGTGACAGGGTTGCGGCCTTGATATGGAGTGCAGATAGCTGTTTTAATGGATTTTACACCCTGCCAACTCCGCCTTCGCCCTTGTAATAAATATTTATGTACGTATAATTAGACCTCTAATTAATATTGATAATCAGTAAACGACAAAAACACAAAGGCACTCTTTTTCTATGGCGTTTGAAAGTTACATCTCTTTAGCAATTTATTTTGCAGTCATGCTGGGTATTGGATTGTTTGCATACAAGCAGTCTACCAGTGACATTTCCGGGTACATTCTGGGCGGCCGTCAGGTTAGTCCGCATGTTACCGCATTGTCTGCCGGCGCATCCGATATGAGCGGATGGATGCTAATGGGCTTGCCCGGAGCGATGTTTCTAACCGGTTTCGACGCTATGTATATCGCAATTGGTTTGGTGGCCGGTGCGCTGGCGAACTATTTTTTCGTTGCGCCGAAGCTTCGTGTTTACACCGAGGTTGCCGATGACTCGTTAACCATTCCGGAATTTTTTGCCAAACGGTTCGGTCAGTCTAATGCCAGTGTTCGCATGGTGTCGGCTGGTATTATCGTGATGTTCTTTACGCTGTATACGTCAGCGGGCCTGGTGGCCGGCGGTAAATTATTTGAGAGCGCCTTTGGTATGGGCTATCAACTCGGGTTGATTATTACGCTGGCGGTAGTCGTATCTTACACTCTGCTGGGCGGTTTTTTGGCGGTCAGCATGACGGACTTTGTGCAAGGCTGCATTATGTTTGTGGCCCTGGTGTTAGTACCGATTGTGGCATTTACGGAGTTTGACAGCCTGGCACAAATGAATAGTGCCGCGCTGGAGTCTGTGCCATCGCTGAGTGAATCATGGCAGCAACTGACACTGCTGGGGTTGGTTTCCAGTCTGGCGTGGGGATTAGGGTATTTTGGTCAGCCACACATCATTGTGCGCTTCATGGCAATTCGTTCAGTTAAGGCCATTGCAACTGCACGTAATATTGGCATGTCGTGGATGCTGGTAACAATAATTGGTGCACTCGGTACGGGCTTTGTAGGCATTGCTTACGCGAATCAGTTTGGCTTGCAGGTAGACGACGCAGAGACTATTTTTATTATTTTCTCTGACATTCTGTTTCACCCGTTAATCAGCGGCTTCTTAATGGCGGCTATCCTGGCGGCTATCATGAGTACTATCTCGTCGCAGTTGCTGGTATCGGCCAGTTCGTTAACCGAAGACATTTACCGGGTTGTGAGTAAAAAAGAAGCGACCCAGCAACAAACTGTTGCTATCGGCCGCTATGGCGTAGCAGGCGTTGCTTTGGTAGCCCTGGTACTGGCATGGGATTCATCGAATAGCATTTTATCGTTGGTCAGTAACGCCTGGGCCGGTTTCGGCGCCGCGTTCGGACCATTAGTACTGTTTTGTTTATATAAGAAAAATTTAACTCATAAAGCTGCTCTGGCGGGAATATTAAGCGGTGCTATTACTGTTTTATTCTGGATATATGCGCCGGTGCTTGAAGGTGGCGCAACACTCAGCAGTGTGGTTTATGAGATTGTCCCCGGCTTTATCATTAGTTCACTGACTATCTGGGGCGTGATTATCTTCAGTGAAGAGCCGCACGAAGAAGTGCAGGCGAAATTTACCGAAACAAATAAAGTTTTAGCAGAATTATCTTAAGGTGATAGGAAATATGAATCGTTCAAATTGGAAACGCATTGTAGTTAAGGTTGGTAGTGCACTGATTGCACCTAACCGTCAGGGATGTAGTAGTCATTATCTTTTGAGTATTGCGCAATTTATCGTTCGCTGCCGGATGCAGGGCATTCAGGTTGTACTGGTATCTTCCGGTTCAGTGGCCGCGGGTGCGCATTTATTTCCGGAAGAAACGAAAAAGAATATAGCAATTAAAAAAGCGATGGCAGCCGCTGGTCAGACCGAAATGATGTCCACCTGGGATAAACTATTCGACTTTCCGTCGGCCCAGGTACTGCTGACACATGCTGACTTGCGAGACCGTGAACGTTACGTGAGTATTCGTGAAACACTCGACAGCTTGTTGGATCATGGTGTGTTACCCATCGTTAACGAAAACGACACGGTGACGACCGACAAATTAAAAGTGGGTGACAACGATAACCTGTCAGCCATGGTAGCCACAGCCGCGGATGCTGATGCGCTGATTATTTGTTCAGACGTAGACGGGTTGTACGATAAAAATCCCCATAAACATGACGATGCGAAATTGTTGTCCTGGGTAGATAAAATTGATGAGAGTATCTATGCCATGGCGGGCGGAGCCGCCGAAGATGGTGTTGGTACCGGTGGCATGCGCACCAAGGTTGAAGCCGCCGAAAAAGCGGTTTCTCACGGTATTGATACCTTTATCATTAACGGCTTTACCGAGCTGTCATTTAATCTGATGCTCGAAGGGCAAAACCCTGGCACGCACTTCCAGGCGCATGAGAAGCCGATGAAAGAAAATGTGCATTGGATGACCCACACCTCGAATGCGCAGGGTGAGGTTGTCATTAAAGAAGCGTTTAGCGATCCTCTTGACGAGGGCGTCGAGTCACTCACCAGTAGTGAGATCCTCGATGTAAAAGGCGAGTTTTCGGTAGGTGATACCATTTTGGTACGTCGTGAAGATGGCGTTAAGCTGGCCAAAGCTAAGTCAAATTACAGTAGCTGTCTGTTAAACTTCATCGCCAATGAAGGAAATCAGAAGTTTGCGTCGGAATTCGAAGAAAAAACCGGTCCGATTATTTCAGAACAGCACATTGCAGTATTGGAGAACAAATGAGTTTAATTACACAAATTGCCAACGACACAGCTAACGCTGCAAAAACGTTAGCGATTTTAGATGAAGCAACGAAAAACAAAGTACTGGCTGCTATGGCAGCTGCGCTCCGTGACAATCAGGACGAGATCGTTAAGGTCAACACCAAAGAAGTTGCAGAGGGTAAACAAGCGGGTCTTGACGATGCCATGCTGGACCGTCTGACCCTGACGCCTGCACGCATTGAAGACATGGCTGCTGGCATCGAAACGATTATTGAGCTGGCTGATCCGGTAGGGCAGGAGCGTCCAATCATGGAACGCCCGAATGGCCTGCAAATTAATAAAATGCGTGTGCCCCTTGGTGTGGTGTGTATGATTTACGAAGCCCGCCCCAATGTAACTGCAGATGCAGGCGCGCTGTGCTTCAAATCGGGTAACGGTGTGATCCTGCGCGGTGGTAAAGAAGCGCTGCAAACCAGTATGGCCATCGCTGGCTTATTACAACAGGTATTGCGCGAGCACGATTTACCCGAAGCACTAATTAGCGTTATCCCGGATCCGGACCGTGCGCTGATGCAGGAACTGATGGAGCAGGTTGATACCATTGATGTCATCATTCCACGTGGTGGTGAAGGGCTTATTCGTTACGTGACGGATAACAGTAAAGTGCCGGTAATCCAGCACTTTAAAGGCGTTTGTCACTTATATGTGGATAAAGAAGCCGATTTAGACATGGCCTTATCCCTGCTGATTAACGGTAAAACCCAACGCACCGGTGTTTGTAACGCTCTGGAAGGGTTGGTAGTGCATCAGGCCATTGCGGGTGATTTCCTGCCACAGGTAAACAAAATGTGTCAGGAGAAAGGCGTTATCGTCCACGCTAACGAATCAGCCGCTAAGTATTTCGATAATGCGGATGTCATCGGTGACGATGAGTTTGGCGAAGAGTACCTTGGCCTTGAGATTGCCATTCGTGTGGTGAAAGATTATGACCAGGCACTGGCTCATATCCACCAGTTTGGTAGTCACCATACTGAGGTGATTTGCACCCGGAATGGCGATACGGCAAAACATTTCCAGCGTGCAGTAGATGCTTCTGCGGTTATGATTAACGCCTCTTCGCGTTTCAATGACGGTAGTCAACTTGGACTGGGTGCTGAAATTGGTATCGCCACCACTAAACTGCATGCCTACGGCCCTATGGGACTGGAGTCGCTGACCACTGAGAAATACGTAGTCACCGGCACCGGACAGATCCGCGAATAATCACGACGGATAACTGATGGTCGGCGTGGTAAGGTTGAGTTTTTTACTATAACCTGCCACGCTTTGCTACCAATGTATTAAGTCCACCTATAAGGTGGGCTTTTTTGTTTTCAGCCCTAAACCACCTACTTCAGTAGGTGGTTATCATTCATGGTAGGGCTTTGCCCGTATACCTACCCATGTTAAATCTCCCTTTGATTTTTAGCGAAGTCAAAAAGGAAATTAACATGAGTAGATACGAGCAAGCATCGCATGTGTTCTGGCGATGTCAATATCACATAGTTTGGACGCCGAAGTATCGGTTTAGGGTTTTGAAGAATAAATTAGGCAAAGATGTTTACAGGTGTATTCACGTGTATTGCCAGCAACTCGGCTGCATAGTAGTGGAGTTGAATGTACAGATTGACCATGTCCATCTGGTAGTAAAAATTCCTCCAAAGTTATCCATATCGAATTTAATGGGAGCTTTAAAAGGAAAAATAGCATTGAAGCTATTTAGCAAATATCCGCATTTGAGAAAGAATAAGATGTGGGGCAACCACTTTTGGCAAAGAGGCTACTTCGTTGACTCAGTTGGGATAAACGAAGAGATCATAAGACGGTATGTTCGTCACCAAGAGAAGGTTGAAAGACAAGAGCAAGCTCAGCTAGCCCTTGAATAGAAGGCCCCCTTTTAGGGGGTTAACGCAAAGCCACCTTCTTTAGAAGGTGGATTCTTTACTAGAGGATCATGAGTTCATGGCGATGCCTGACGTAATCGACCAAGCCTGGCGCGTTTTTCTGGACTACACCCAGTCCTACAAATTACTGACATCACTATTACTGATAATGGTGTTTCTTGGCTGTAAGCGCATCATTATTAAATTGTTGAGACGCCAGGGTAAGAAAAGTGGCGATGACCGCCGCCATTCGATCAATATTATCGATCAGCTAGGCAATGCCATTCTGTTGGTTTTGTTACTCATGCTGTGGTCGACAGAAGTACAAAGTCTGGCGTTATCCATTGCCGCGTTCATGGTGGCAATTGTGTTTGCGACCCGCGAGATGATTCAGTGCTTTATGGGCTTCATCTATTATATGACAACGCGGCCGTTCAGGGTTGGTGACTGGGTACAACTGGGTGATAATGTGGGTGAAGTGGTCGAAATGGACTGGGCGAAAACTACCTTACTGGAAGTTGACGCGGAACATTACGGCTATACCGGTAAACATGTTTATGTACCCAACAATCAACTGATGATTCAGGTGGTGAAAAACCTGAACTTCCTGCGTCGCTACCGTTTGCATGAGTTTTCCTTAACACTGGAGCCCCTGGTCAATCCGTATCTGCTACTCGATGCTTTCAGAACCAAAGCCATTGAACATTGCAGTCATTTCAGAGATGTTGCCGATCGTTACAAAAGCTGGATTGAACGAAATCTGGACGCGGAATTCATCAGCATTGACCCGGTAATTGATATAGAAACCAATAACTTTGCCAAATTTGTGGTGAAAGTAGGGCTATTTTGCCCATCTGACGAATCCCTTTTGCTCGAAGAAAAAATACGCGCAGACTGGCTGGCCTTATGGTTTGACCGGATAAAGGAAGAACAAAACAAAGGGAGCCTGCCACCCGTGGGAACGAATCAGGTATAAATCAACGCCAGGCGCGGCGCTGGCTGAAATGATGACTTAAAAAGTCCATCTGGTCGGCCAGAATCCGGCGGTTCATCAGGTAGAAACGCTCATACAGGTTAGGCGCAAATGGCACCGCTAACAATGGCATCTTCGCTTCTTCCGGTGTTCTGGCACCTTTCTGGTGATTACAGCGTGCGCAAGCAGTTGCGACGTTTTGCCAGGAATTTTTACCGCCACGAGAGCGCGGGATGATGTGGTCGCGGGTGAGTTGTCCGGAACGGAACTGGTCGCCGCAGTATAAACACAGATAATTGTCGCGACGGAATAAATAGCGGTTACACAGGGCTATTTTGCCATTAGGTACTACTTTGCCATCGCAGGCAATGATAGAACTGATACGCAGTCGGCTTTGTTCACCCTCACGATTCCAGCCGCCAAGTAAAGTTCGATGCTGATTTCCCAGTTCAAACAGAACTTTATTTTGGGCGTAGTAACGGGCGGCCTGATAAATGTCGAGCCAGTCTTGTGGGGCACCTGCTTTATTGAGTCGTAGAATAAGCATCTGTTGCTCTCAATCCGTTAAACGTCAAGCTCTCACAACCATTACTGTCTGGGATCAGTATGACAGATTGATGAAAAGACACCAGCAACTGGTGTAAAAATGTGCAATTTACACTTCAGCATCAATTTTTTTGTTTTCAGACGATTAGTTATTGGTAAACATCCGTTGACGCCGCTATACTAACGGCCGCGTTTAATAGCGAAGAATTTCAAAGAAAGATTTAAAGGACAAATAGTGACTCCTATTACAAAAACATTCCAGTATGGACAGCATACTGTAACTCTAGAAACGGGTGTGATTGCCCGTCAGGCAACCGCTGCAGTGCTAGCCAGCATGGACGATACCTCTGTACTGGTAACCGTAGTTGGTAAAAAAGAAGCCAAACCTGATCAGGATTTCTTCCCCCTGACCGTTAACTATCAGGAAAAAACTTATGCTGCGGGTAAAATCCCAGGCGGTTTTTTCAAGCGTGAAGGACGTCCTTCAGAAGGCGAAACCCTGACAGCGCGTCTGATTGACCGCCCGATTCGCCCATTATTCCCTGAAGGTTTCAAGAATGAAATTCAGGTTGTAGTAACGGTAGTCTCGGCAAACCCTGAGATCCCAACTGACGTTATCTCAATGATTGGTACCTCAGCGGCACTGGCCATTTCTGGTATTCCGTTTAACGGCCCGATTGGTGCGGCGCGTGTAGGTTATACCGATGGCGAATACATTTTAAATACCCGTAACAGCGAACAGGAAACCAGTCAGCTGGATCTGGTTGTTGCAGGGACTGAAGGCGCGGTACTGATGGTTGAATCAGAAGCCAGCGTACTGTCTGAAGAAGTCATGCTGGGTGCCGTAATGTTCGGTCATGAGCAGTTACAAACCGTCGTGTCTGCCGTCAACGAGTTTGCCGCCGAAGTGAACACGCCTAAGTGGGACTGGGTTGCGCCGACTGAAAACACCAGCCTGAAAGATAAAGTTAAGGCGCTGGCCCTGGAAGGGATGACAGCGGCTTATCAGATTTCTGACAAGCTTGAACGTAAAGATGCCGTAACCGCTGTATCTGAAAAAGCACTGGAAGAAATTCTGGCGGCTGACGAAGAGCAAGATAAAAAAGAAGTGTCTGATCTGCTTCACGAGCTGGAAAGCGACGTAGTACGTTCACGCATTCTGGCCGGTGAGCCACGTATTGATGGCCGCGATCCTACTATGGTGCGTGCACTTAACGTATCTACTGGTGTATTGCCACGTACGCACGGTTCTGCGGTATTTACCCGTGGTGAAACCCAGGCGTTAGTCGTTGCTACCTTAGGTACAGAGCGTGATGCGCAGATGATCGACGAGCTGGCTGGCAGACGTGACAGCAAGTTTATGCTGCACTACAACTTCCCTCCGTACTGCGTAGGTGAAACTGGTATGATTGGCTCGCCTAAGCGTCGTGAAATTGGTCACGGTCGTCTGGCGAAGCGTGGTATCCAGGCAGTAATGCCTTCGGACGAAGAATTCCCGTATGTAGTACGTGTGGTTTCTGAAATCACTGAATCAAATGGTTCATCGTCTATGGCGTCTGTATGTGGTACCTCACTGGCTCTGATGGACGCGGGTGTGCCTATTAAAGCTTCCGTTGCCGGTATTGCGATGGGTCTGGTGAAAAGCGACGAAAACTTTGTTGTACTGTCTGACATTCTGGGTGACGAAGATCACTTGGGCGACATGGACTTTAAAGTTGCCGGTACTACCGACGGTATTACCGCTCTGCAGATGGATATCAAAATTGAAGGTATCACTAAAGAAATCATGCAGATCGCCCTTAAACAGGCTAAAGAAGCCCGTTTACACATTCTGAGCGTAATGGACCAGGCACTGGGTGGCCACCGTGAAGAAATGAGCGAATTCGCACCGCGTATCTATACTCTGAAAATAGATCAGGACAAGATCCGTGACGTTATCGGTAAAGGTGGGGCGATGATTCGTTCTATCACTGAAGAGTCTGATACCAACATCGAAATTGAAGATGATGGTACCGTTAAGATCTTCGCTACTGAGCGTGCTAAAGCGGAAATCGCCATTGCAAAAATCGAACAGGTGACTGCGGAAATCGAAGTAGGCAAAACCTACAACGGTAAAGTTACCCGTATCGTAGATTTTGGTGCCTTTGTTGAAGTGCTGCCGGGCAAAGAAGGTTTGGTTCACATTTCACAAATCGCTCATGAGCGTGTGAACAAAGTGAATGATTACCTGTCTGAAGGCCAGATGGTTGACGTTAAAGTGATGGAAATCGACCGTCAGAACCGCGTTCGCTTGAGCATCAAAGAGCTGTTAGAAAAACCAGCTAAGCCTGAGTCTTCTGACGACGCTTAATCGTAAAACGATGTTATTAAGTATAAAGGGGCTCTGAGCCCCTTTTTTCATTGTTATCACAAAGGAAAATAACATGGATAAATCCGTACAAACTGAAATCGAAGCGGCGGTGTTTCGTCGTCTTATCACCCACCTGGATGAACATAAGGATGTGCAGAATATAGAACTGATGATTCTGGCTGATTTTTGTCGAAACTGCCTGGCTAAGTGGTATAGCAAAGCCGCCGAAGAAAACGGTGAAGAAGTCGACTATGATGAAGCCAGACGTGTGGTTTACAAAATGCCTTACAGCGAGTGGAAGGAAAAACACCAGTTGCCCGCCACAGAAGAGCAACTGGCAGCATTTACTGCCAGGCAGGCCGCTAAAAAGGCTTAGCCGCGGTTTTGCTCTTCCGGCAGGCTGTAAGAGTGGGGGAGCAGTTCACTAACTGTGGTTTCGGTGCATTCGCCACTAGCGGTAAGCATAAACACCGGTGTGTCTGCACTGGCAAACTCGGCGATTTTCTGGCGGCAGCCACCGCAGGGATAGCAGTAGTCATCATTGGGGCTGGCTACCAGAATTTGTTTAATCTTCGTGGCGCCGGCGGTGATCATAGTACCGATAGCCGAGGCTTCGGCGCACTGTCCTTGTGGGAACGCGGCGTTTTCAACGTTGCAGCCGTAATAAACATTGCCGTCCTCGGCGACGATAGCCGCGCCAACCCGGAACTTAGAGTAGGGGGCATAGGCGTTTTTCTGGGCCTTCAGTGCGGCATCTTTTAACTGTTGTAACAATTTACTGCTTCCTTAACTGTCGTTATTTTTGTCTACTATCCGGTGAGAACTGATATAGTCTCACTCATCAATACGTGTTAGCGTCTGACTTCTGTTATAGTTGTATCAAACGCGGCGAATAGGAAAGAATTATATTTACCATGCTTAGTCGATTGAGTCTTATCTTTTTTGTTTTAGTGGTTACCGGTTGCGCACAAACTGCACCAAAACAACAGCAAACCGAAATGGGGAACCTGTTAGTGCCCGAACCTGCTCCCCTGAGTATTCGTTCGCAGGTCGCTATCGCCCGATTCGGGCAAATATTATCCAATGCCGAATTAACCGACGAAGATAAAGCTCAGTTACATTTTCAGCGTGGTATGTTGTTCGACAGCGTTGGCCTGGGAGGCCTGGCTCAATTTGATTATAACCGGGCCATCAATTTTAAGCCTGACATGGCTGAAGCCTATAACTCTCTTGGCGTACACATGGTGCAGCAGGAAGAGTTCAGCCGCGCTTATGAAGCATTTGATTCCACTTTGGATATTGATCCCGATTATGATTTCGCGTTTTTAAATCGGGGGATCGCGCTGTATTACGGTGGTCGGCCGGACCTAGCGGTGGCTGATCTGGCGACCTTTGCCAACAAAGCGCCGGAAGATCCTTTCCGGGTACTGTGGGCGTATTTTGCAGAGTTGGAGCTGGCGCCGACAACCGCCCAACAGCAATTAACCCAGCGCCGGGGCAACCTTCCTGATACCCACTGGGCCACCGGCCTGGTCGATTTGTTTTTAGGTCAGCAAACTGAGAAGCAACTGCTCGATTCGCTGTTAACTGGTATTAGCAGTGAAAAGGAACTTACCGACAGATTGTGTGAGGCATACTTTTATCTGGGTAAGTACCATGAAGAAAACGATAAACCCGGCGTGGCATCTAATTATTTTAAGTTTGCACTGAGTACCAATGTGTATGAATACGTTGAACATCGCTATGCCCGCCTGGAATTGCAACGCCTAAGGCAAAGTACGGTTACCGACTAACCCTATGATGTTCTTCAGAGCGACTTGCCTGGCGGTGTTTACTTCACTGACAATCGCCGCAGACAGTGGCCATTTGCCAACGCAACTGCTTAGAAACGCTGAGCAGGCAGAAAAGCCTGCGCCATTATTGTGGGTGGCGGTGCAGCAAAACAATCTTCAGGCCAAGCAACGATTGCTGGAACACGCAGATACCAATCGCAATCAGTACTGGTTGGAAATGCTGATTAAATCCGGTTACTCACCCGCAGCTCTGGCGTTGTCCCGGCTGGAGGATAATCCGCGTATAACCCAACGGCTGGTAAGGCTAGCCGCACGCGGTGGAGTAGCCGAAGCCCAGTACGAATACGCGCTTACCCGTGATGATTTCAGTCACCGGGAAACCTGGCTCAAGGCCGCCGCTGAGCAAGGGTACTTTGTGGCCCAAACGGCACTCGCTGACTGGTACTTACTTCACGAAAAACAAAGCGAAGCCGAACCCTGGCTCGAAATAACCGCTACCAGTGACAGCCAGAGTGCCTTTCAGCTTGCCTATATTCGCTGGCAACAAGGCAAAGAAGATGACGGGTTTGAATTGTTTAAGCGGGCTGCCGGGCAAAAACATGAACAGGCTGAAAATGTGTTGGCGGTGCTTCAACAATACCAGCCACAGTCAATTTCAGCGTTATCCTCGGCAACCCCTGCCAGGCAAACGCAAGCCTGTAAACAGCATATTCAGCCCTTCGCAACAGGCCTGGCTGAAATGGTTCAGGCCAAGCGGATTTACCAGCAATACTTGTCAGATAAGCGGTTAAAATCATTGCCTTTATGTGTGAATAAGCCAATCTGGTTAGAGCGCGATGCGATTAATTGTGATGCCAACTGGCAGGGGCAGGGGCGCTTGGGCTGCAACATTGAAGCTCTCGAACCCGTCGTCAGACAGCGTGGCTTTACTCATGCAGTGATACTGGCTAAGTCGGGTAAGGCGAATGTGAACAACGGCGTGATGTATCTGGATGTAGGGGATACTTACAGTGTTTTTGTGCACGAACTGGCGCATTTTGTTGGTTTTGTTGATGAATACCCATTAACCCGGAGCTTTGCTAAAGAATATTGCGCCAGACAATCGGCGCCCAATCTGGTGTTTCTTGGCGCACTCACTTATACACCACTGAGCAATATAGAATTCTGGCAGTCCATTGAGTTTCCTGTCACGCTTTATCCTTCCCGCACTTGCAAGAATATTGGCGTGAAGAGTTTTAAACCCAGCGATCGGATCACCTTTATGGAAAATCACGACGCTAAATACATTCCGCCTATCTACCTGTCGATTTGGTCTTCACTGCTGAATAATCCAAAGATACAGAGGCCGATTGCCATGAATTTCTTTCAGTACTTTGAAAGATCTGGCAATACGCAGAAAGCGGCATACTGGCTGGAGGTATTCCGCCAGCAGCGTGCAGTGACTGTGCCCGACGCTGTGGCAGAACCTGTAGAAGAAAAATATCAGCGCTGATTAAGTACTTCAGAGCGGTATTCGTTGACCCACATAGCCGTGGCCCCGCAGATAGCTACCGGCATGACCAGAAAGTTAACGATGGGGATCATGGCCATCACGTTGACCGCTATCCCGAAAGAGTAACTAAGCCCCTTACGCTCGCCCAGCCTGTGGCGCATCTCGCCAAATGGCACTTTATGGTTATCAAATGGGTAGTCGCAATACTGAATAGCCATCATCCAGGCACCAAATAAAAACCACAGTATCTGACCGATGACCGGTAAAAAGAAAAACAACAATAAAAAGCCAATGGCGCGAGGCAGATAATACACCAGCTTGGTGATTTCTCGGCCAAGGGTGCGGGGAATATCTTTGATAATGGCCATCACACCGTCATCGCCGAGCGACTGTCCGGTAAGGTGACGTTCGACCTTTTCGGCCAGCAGGCCATTAAACGGGGCCGCTATCCAGTTGGCCAGGGTGCCGAAAATTAAGGCAAAGCTAAGCAAAATACTGATCACCGCCAGCGGCCATAGCAGAAATGTGATGGACGTTTTCAACCAACCCAGCCAGTCGGGAATGAAGCTAATCAGATAATCCACACCGGCCTGAATTTCACCTAACAAAAAGTAAAAGGCCACTGAGAATAACACCAGATTTATCATCAACGGGATAAATACAAAGCGTTTCAACCCTTTAGTGGTAATTAAATCAAACCCTTGCCCAAAATAACCAATACCGCTGCGTTGTGTCATTAAAACTCCTGCTGCCTGGTGAATAAGCGATGCCATTATCAGAAGGCGAAATGATAAAAAATGGCATACTTTCAAACACCCACAGTATAAAACCCTGGGATCCCACTGTGAATTCATAATTGTTACAGTTCATGAACTTTGTTACATTCAACTTATAATAACAACCACAACAACGCGTGCGCATATTGAGAGTTCCCGGTTCAACTCTATCGACAGAATCAGCGGGTACCGCTAGTGATGACGCTCTTATAACAGAGTGGTGTTGTTGTGCGTCTTAAGAAAATTCGCCTTGCTGGTTTCAAATCCTTTGTCGATCCGACCACAATCCCTTTTCCGGGGGATATGACAGCGATTGTCGGGCCCAACGGCTGTGGTAAGTCTAATGTTATCGACGCCGTGCGCTGGGTGCTGGGTGAAAGCTCCGCGAAAAACCTGCGTGGTGATGCCATGACCGACGTGATATTTAACGGCTCGTCGGCCCGTAAGCCCGTAGGGCAGTGCAGTGTTGAGCTGGTGTTTGATAACTCCAGTGGCCGGATCGCCGGTGAATATGCCAAATACAATGAATTGTCGATTAAACGGGTCGTGACCCGGGATGCAATCTCCACCTATTTTTTAAATGGCAGTAAATGCCGGCGCCGCGATGTCACCGATCTGTTTTTAGGGACGGGACTCGGCCCGCGCAGTTACGCCATTATCGAGCAGGGCATGATCTCGCGGCTAATCGAGTCAAAGCCACAGGAATTACGGGTTTTTATTGAAGAGGCCGCGGGGATTTCCAAATATAAGGAGCGCCGGCGCGAAACTGAAAACCGTATCCGCCACACCCAGGACAATCTCGAACGGCTGGAAGACGTGCGGGGAGAACTGGGCAGGCAGCTTGAGAAATTACAGCGACAAGCTGCAGCGGCTAAGCGCTACAAGACGCTTAAAGCACAGGAGCGTACCTTAAAAAGTGAACTGGCGGCCATTCGTTGGTTAAAACACGATGATCACCTGCAGAAACTACAGCAGACTCAGCAACAACTGGATACCGACATTGAAGCGCTTCGTGCCCGTCAGCGTGGTGACGAAGCCGGTATTGAAAAATACCGGGATACCCAGCAAACCTGTAAACAAAAGCTCGATCATCTGCAACAAAACTTATTTACCGTAAGTGCCAGTATCTCGCGGCTGGAGCAATCCGCGCTGCACAATCAACAACGATTAAAACAAATTGAGGGTGAGTTCAGCGATATTCAAACCCAGCAAAATGCCTTAACCGAAGAGGCACAGCTACTTTCCGGCCAAGCAGAAGAACAGGCCGCACTGGCGCTTGAATTAGAGCCCGCTTATGAAATACAACAGGCGGCCTGTGAACAGTTAGAGGTTACGCGTGACCAGGCGGAAGCCGCGTTGCATCAGCATCAACGGGATTTTCAGCAAACCGACCAGCAGTATCATCAGCTAAAGCAGCAAGTGCACTCTCACCACAGTAAGGTGCAGTCGTTATTGCAAATGCAGATGCGTACGCAGCAGCGTATCGGCGAACTTGAACGCGAAATACAGGAATTTTCCCAGGCCGACCATCAGCAGGCGATTGATGATTTGCAGCTTGAGCTGGAAATGCTGGCTGAACAGATTATTGAACAACAGGATAAGGTTGAGCATGCCAGACTGGCGTTGGAGCAATCTCAGCGTCATCATGAGCAGGTACGGCAACAATCCCAGTCACTGCGTGCCCAGTGGCAACAGAACCAGTCTAAACGGGTAGCGTTGGAAACGCTGCAGCAAGCCGCCAGCCCCGCTAAGGCCCAGCCCGATGGCATTACACCGTTATGGCAGCAATTGACGCCAGAGCCGGGGGCCGCCGCGATTATTGAGCATGTATTAAGTGCCCTGGGTGATGCACAACTGGCGACTAACGAGGATCTGTCTGCACTGACAGGGGATCACGACAACCTGAGCGCAGGGGTGAAATATTTCAGCCAGCAAGCGTTTACCCGTGACAAACAACCCGGCAGTGTCGCGGCATTGCTGGAAAACCCCTACGTGCCCCATTTGTTCAATCAGATTCGGGTGGCGAAAGATGCCGCCAGTGCGCTGGCTATGCGTGAAGAGTGTGGTGATGATCAACTCATTGTCACTCAGGATGGCCAGTGGTTTGGTCCGGACTGGTATCGTTATGGCGAGCAGGACACCGAGCAAGGGGTGTTGCAGCGTGCCGAACAGATAGAACAACTGAGTATGACCATTGCCAGTCAGGAAGCACAACTGGCTGAGCTGGAAGAGCAGGAAAGCAGTGCTCAGGAGAATATCGAAAAGGCCCGGGAACAGGTCAGTGCCTGCGAGGGCGCTCTGAACGAACGCAATAACCAGCGTCAGCAACTCACTCATCGGTTAAGTTGGCTCAGTGAGCAACAGCAACAGGAAGCGCAAAAGCGACAACGACTGGATGAAGAGCTTGGCCGACAACAGGCACAGCTAGAAGAAGAAGCCACGGAACTGGCAATGCTAAGTGAAAGCCTGGAATCGTCTGAACAGGCGCTGGCAGATCAGGCGGAACGCCAGGCGCGTTTGCAGGATCAACAGCAATCATTGCAGCAGCAACTCAGTAGTCAACGCAGTCAGTACGAGCAAAATACCCGGGAACTGCACCAGATGGCGTTGAAACTGCAGGAAAGTCGTAATCTGCAGCAATCACTGAACTCGCAACAGCAACGCCTTAGTCAACAACTTAGTAGTCTGGAGCAACGAGCCAAACAGCTTCAGGAGGAACAGCATTCGCTCAGCCAGCCGCAAACGGAGCAAGCATCCCAACTGCAGGATTTGTTAGAACAAAAAGCGGTACTGGAAGAACAACGGTATACATTGCAGCAAGAACTTGAGCATGCCGAGGAACTGCTTAATCAGGCGATGCAAGGGCAACAGGCCATCGTTGGCGATATTGCCAAACGCCAGGAACAGCTCGACAGTCTTAAAATTGAAGCGGAAGGCTACCGGGTTCGCGGCACTGCGATTCTGGAACAACTCAGTGAAATCGGTGTCACACTAAAAGCCGTGCTGGAAACGCTGCCGGCTGAAACCAGCGAGTCTGGCTGGCAACGGGATCTGGAACAAACTACTGCGGCCATTAGCCGGCTTGGCGCGGTAAACCTGGCCGCAGTGGAAGAATACGATGTGCAGGCTGAGCGTAAAGCGCACCTGGATGCCCAGTTTGACGATCTGAATGAGGCACTGGAGACATTGCAAAATGCCATTCGCAAGATTGATCGCGAAACCCGCTCCAGATTCAGTCAGACCTTTGAACAGGTTAATGAAGATCTGAAAATGTTATTTCCAAAAGTGTTTGGTGGCGGCTCGGCTTATCTGGCCTTAACCGATGATGATCTGCTTGAAACCGGGGTAACGATTATGGCGCGTCCGCCCGGCAAGAAAAATAGTACAATTCATCTGCTTAGCGGTGGAGAAAAAGCATTAACCGCATTATCATTGGTGTTTGCAATTTTCAGGCTTAATCCGGCGCCCTTTTGTCTGTTGGATGAAGTGGACGCGCCGCTGGATGATGCTAACGTCGGACGCTTCTGTAACCTGGTTTCTGAAATGTCGAAATCGGTACAGTTTATATATATCTCACATAATAAAATTGCGATGGAGATGGCGAGTCACCTGACAGGTGTCACCATGGCGGAACCCGGCGTATCGCGCATGGTTGCCGTGGATGTCGATGAAGCGGTCTCCCTGGTAGACGCATAAATTAAAAGGCGAAAGAAGTCGATGGAAGAAGAATTACGTTTGTCATTGTTGCTACTGGGTGGTTTTTTTATCCTTGGCGTGCTGGCACATGGCTTATGGAACATCCGCAAAAACAGCCAGGCGAAAAAGCCACAGCGCCGAATAGAGCCTGAAGGCTGGCAGGATGAAGCGCAAGACGATGAGCAAAGCAGTCAAAAGACGGCCAACGACTTCGATGAGTTTGGTATTGGTGAAGTCCGGGTGGTTAGCCACTCGGTAACAGAAAGTGACGACAACGAACCGGTATCATCGCCTTATGCTGCCGGGAATGAAAACATCAATGCTACCGATGATGACGCTGAAGAACGGCAGTCTGGCGTAGCTGAAGCAACGCCTGAAGCGGATGAAAATGAATCTGAGCAGGAAGACGCTGCCAATGAGACGCCAAAGGAAAAGCTTTACGCGTCGGTAATTACTAATCCCAAACCACAATTTAATCACGATAATGTGGTGGAATTACCCGATTCTGTGCCAGCCCCCCCCTCGTTTTTGTTAAAAGAAGAGGCCGAACCGGCTTCGGAGCCAGCCCCAACGGATGTCCATGACGAATTTTCGCTGGATACTCAGCCTGCTCCGCCTGAGCAAAAGTCAGCAACGGAGAATGACAAAGCGGATAAAGCGACGGAGGCTGCAGCGCCAACGCCCGTCAAAAAGCGCAGCCGGACAGCGTCCAGACGACGCCAGGAACCGCGCTTTGGTGACGATGAACAGATGCAAATAGATTTTGACGACTCGGTTAAAGCCGCTCAGGCAGAGGCGCCTCAGCCAGCCGGTCAGGTTGAACCTGAAGTGCTGATCCTGAACGTGCGTGCACCCGAAGATGCGCCTATTAGTGGCGCTGCCTTATTGCCAATGTTACTCACGCTGGGCTTTAAATTTGGTGATCAGGATATATTTCATCGCCATGTCAATTCGAATGGTAAAGGACCCGTACTGTTCAGTTTAGCGAATATGTTTAAGCCGGGTAATTTTGACATCGACAACCTGGAAACCTTTACCACCCGCGGCGTTTCATTGTTTATGTTATTGCCCATTGAGGGCGATCCGCACCAGGTTTTTAATATGATGCACAATGCCGCCCGTAAGATTGCCGATGAGTTTAATGCTCAGGTGTTAGATGGCCGGCGCAGCGTGTTATCTAAACAGGGCTTACAGCAATACGTTGAAAAAATTCGCGACTTTGAACGCAAACGTATGATAGCCCGCCACTAAGTTAACTATCCTCAATTCGTCGTACTACTGTTAACAGGCGGTAGTGCAACAACAAATGAGCAATTCCCATGAGTGATCAAACCGTCATCGCGCAGCTCGAAGCCTTGCGAGAAAAAATCAACGACTATAATTATCAGTACTACGTGCTGGACGATCCCAGTGTGCCCGACAGTGAATACGATCGTCAGATGAAAGCCTTGCAGGCGCTGGAGGCCGAGCATCCGGCGCTGATTACCCCTGACTCACCCAGCCAGAAAGTGGGCGGTGAGCCGCTAGGTGCCTTTGAGCAGGTGACTCATGAAGTCCCTATGTTGTCGTTAGACAACGGTTTTGACGAGGACGATTTAAAAGCCTTTGAAAAACGCCTGCTCGACCGCCTTAGAGCAGATAACCAGCTTGCCTACAGCTGTGAGCCAAAACTGGACGGTCTTGCGGTATCCATTCTGTACGAAAATGGCACATTGGTTCGCGCAGCCACCCGGGGCGATGGCCAGGTGGGTGAAAACATCACCGCTAACGTCAGAACTATTGGTAACGTCCCACTAAAATTACGGGGCAAGGGGCTGCCAGAACGAATTGAAGTGCGTGGTGAGGTGTTTATGCCTTGCGATGGGTTTGAAAAGCTCAATGAAAACCAGCGCAGTGCCGGCCTGAAAATATTTGCTAATCCGCGTAATGCGGCGGCCGGTAGTTTACGCCAACTGGATTCCCGGATTACAGCGAAGCGCCCGTTAATGTTTTATGCCTACTCGCTGGGTGTTGTAGCGCCGGACGATTTTACCTTACCCGCCAGTCATCATGAGCGGCTTAAGCAGTTAGCTGAGTGGGGGATCCCCTTGTGCCCGGATATTGGCATTACTAAAGGGGCTATTGGTTGTGCAGAGTATTACGAGCAAATCCTGTCGCGCCGTGATGGCCTCGCTTACGACATCGATGGCGTGGTGTTTAAGGTAGATGATATTGCCCTGCAACAACAGTTGGGCTTTGTAGCCCGTGCACCGCGCTGGGCTATTGCACAAAAATTTCCTGCGCAGGAAGAGATGACCCGTTTGCTCGACGTGGAGTTTCAGGTTGGACGTACCGGTGCGATCACGCCCGTTGCCCGACTTGAACCGGTATTTGTTGGCGGTGTGACGGTGTCTAACGCAACCTTACATAATCAGGATGAAGTAGAACGGCTGGGCGTTTGTATCGGCGACACTGTGATTATCCGCCGGGCGGGAGATGTGATCCCGCAGGTCGTGTCTGTGGTAGCTGATAAGCGCCCTGAAGATGCCCGGGAGATTCAGTTTCCGGCTCAGTGCCCGGTGTGTGACTCCCAGGTAGAGAAACTGGCCGATGAAGCCGTGGCTCGCTGCACCGGCGGGTTAATTTGTCCCGCCCAACGTAAACAGGCGTTAAAGCACTTTGCATCACGCAAAGCGCTGGATATAGATGGGTTGGGTGACAAACTGATAGAGCAACTGGTGGATGCCGGGTTGTTAAAAACGCCAGTAGATATTTTCAATCTGTCTTTTGGGCAACTGACACAGCTGGAAAGAATGGGGGATAAGTCAGCTTCCAATCTATTAAAGGCCATTCACAGCGCGAAGCAGACCACATTACCAAAATTTTTGTATGCACTGGGGATCCGTGAGGTAGGGGAAACCACTGCCACTAACCTGGCACTGCACTTCCAAACCTTAGCAGCCATCCAAAGCGCGAGCCTCGATGATTTGCAGGCAGTACAGGATGTGGGGGTCGTGGTCGCTGAGCATGTATTTAATTTCTTTAGCGAGTCACACAACACTGAGGTGCTCGAAGGATTGTTAAATGCGGGATTAAACTGGCCGGAGATTGAAGCACCAGACGAAGCGGACCTGGTGCTCGATGGCAAAACCTGCGTAGTCACCGGCACGCTGAGTCAAATGTCACGTAATGATGTGAAGGCATTACTACAGCAGGCGGGTGCCAAGGTGGCAGGTAGCGTATCAGCAAAAACCGACTTCCTGGTGGCCGGCGAAAAAGCGGGCTCTAAACTGGCCAAAGCCCAGGAACTCGATGTGGAAGTGTGGGATGAAGAACGTTTAATGGCGTTTCTGACGGATAACGGCTTAGTATAAATCACCAGCCGGACCCAGTCCGGCTGTTTTTTAGCGATACGGTTTGTACGAACAATAGGACTGTTACTGAGCATTAAAGTCTCCTTCAGGCTGTGTCAATTCATGCCGATTGTAGCATCGTGTTTTTGCTCTTTATGCGGGTGTTACAAACCACGGAAAGTTTGAATGTTATTAATCTTATTTGGTTTTGGTATGTTTACTTTGGGCGGCATCATGCTTTTTAAGCCCATGGCCTTTGCAAATGGCATTTCACAATTCAGCAATAAATCTTGGTTTCACAGTTTTGAAATAACGAGTCGTTTTATCGTTGGTCTATTATTCATTTGGCAGTCAAAGCATTCTAGCTATCCATTGTTATTTTTAGTACTAGGTATGGTGCTATGCTTCACGAGTATTTTTCTAGTTCTGATTGGCTCCAGCCAGCATAAACGTTTTGCAATATTAACAGCGAAAATTGGTAAGTGGTTTCGTCCTATAGGTATGTTCTCGCTTTTAACTGGCAGTGTAATAATGTACCTTGGTTTTTTGGGATAAGCTTATAATTTAAAGCTGCAGGTGGTCCTGATTCCGGAACACGTAGGCTCATCAGTCCCTTCGCGCCAAATGATAGGCCACGTGCAATTGGCCCTATACTTTGTTCATCGGAGTTCACACATGTTTGGTTTGAGAAATTTATTTGGATCTTCTAAACCTAAAACCATACGTTTGGATGGGTTAGGGACTTTCAGCTATTTTGGAGATCAAGTAGATTCTTATTGGGAAACTGAAAGTCCGGTTGCTCTGTTACCAAAAAAATTCAGTTTCGGTGCTATTGAAGGTGATTGTAGTGGTCCTAGTTCAAACGCTTTGGCTGCATTTAAGAAGCTAGCAAACGCGCCCGAAATATTGGCATCATTAATTGGGCCTCAGTTTATAGAAAATGCCCGTAATCATATTACCCTCAAAGATGGTAAAGATTTTCATTCAAAATTCTTCCTTAAAACGCTAACTTGCAAATCAGAGGATGAATTTGAATTCGGTTATCATTCCTTTGAAGGTGATTTGTTCATTGAGTCTTTTTACAGGTCAGGTGTAATTACTCAAATACACATGGATACTGGTTGTTGTAGCTAACATCGCAAATGCGCACAACAAGGCGCTTAATAGCTTCCCCCGCGGTCACGGCGAAAGTAACGTAGGGGACTTCGTGATTAAACTGCTGGAATACTGCCCATTAGCTTCGCGTTATGTACCACAATGGAAAATTAGGCTTCATCTGATGGACAAGAAATTAATAAATAAATATCGAGAATATGCAGCAACAACGGAAGCATGGGCTGTGCTTTTTGTAAAAAAACATCTTCGAAAGGCTCAGGGGCATTGGGTTGATATTACAGATAGTCGTCAGTACGAGATGTCAGAGAATGAATTACATTTTCGTTATGTTAATGGTGGGTTGTTCAAACGAAGATTAAAGCCAAAGTATCCACTAAAAGCCGAGTTTACCGTCAATGGAAAGTTTGATGAACGCACTTATATTATGATGGTTAGAGCAATAACTTGGGAAACATCACACCTAGATATAGAGCAGCAAAAGTTAAAAAAAGTATCTCCGTTAAATTTCAGTATTACTGGTGTTAGCTACGATAAAAATAAAGGATGTAAAGGCTTTTTTCGTGACGATGCTCCTGCTGCTATAAAAGCGCTGGAAAAAGACCTATCCGATCGCACTAACCCGCTTTGGGACAGGGCTATGAATTATGTTAATGAGCCCGAATATGTGTATAAGATTAAAAGCGTCAATCTTTTTCGCGGTGCTAAATAACGAAACAAATTAGGACACTCGCGTGGCCGCTGGTACAAACTCTATCTTATTATCAGCTGGTTTTTTAATGATTCAAATCAGTAGGGAGGGCGTTCAGAATTCTGTGTCAGCTAATTTTGGCTAGAGATCTAAGACTTCAT
>OJDQ01000354.1_pt1 | contig 22079 bp, 22 predicted proteins | sample 1592851 | NCBI WGS metagenome assembly OJDQ01 (sample SAMN05416774, study PRJEB24817) | seawater metagenome | isolation source: Sea water | place: Canada:Atlantic | collected 2013-07 | reverse complement strand
CCACCACAGTGAGTTAAACGGTGTCGAAACACCACGCGCCATGCCCGGCACACCATAAAAAAAGCCGCTTCACAGCGGCTTTAATATTGTAGCGTCAGCTTAGTATTCCCACCAACATTCCTGCCACCAGGCAAGAAATTCTTCAAAGTCTATATACCCATCATGATTTTCATCGATGAGTTTAAAGCCTTCTTCTACATGGCTGGCTTTGGTTTTAGGTGAAATTACCGTCAGTAACTCAATAAATTCCTGCAAATCAATCTGACCGTTACCATCACGATCAAAGAAGCTGAAATCTTTTTGAATCGCTTCTACTTTTTCGGGTGTTAATTCAGTAGACACTGTCTGATTCCCTGTCGGTTCTTAGTGAATTGGAGTGTAACGCCAGCTACTGTGAATGTCTACGACTTAACGTGTTTTTGCGCTTGCAGCGCACGCTGTCGTTGCTCTTCAGCTTTGGCTTTGCGGCGCGCTTCCATGGCATCACGAGCTTCAGTGCCTACGTGCTCTTCATTGCGCTCCCGGGCCAGATTAATCTGTTTTTCCCGTTCGCGGAAACGCTCAATCTGTTCCTCGCTGTGTGTACCAAAACAGTGGGGGCAGCTTACTCCGCTTTCAAACTTATCACTTTGTTTATCCGCTTCAGTGATCGGCAAACGACAAGCATAACACTGGTCATAGGCGCTCTTTTCCAAATCGTGATTCACCGCTACGCGATTATCAAATACAAAACAGTCACCTTCCCACAACGTTTCTTCTTTAGGTACATCCTCAAGGTATTGAAGAATGCCGCCCTCAAGGTGGTAAACTTCTTCAAAACCCTGTTCTTTTAAGTAAGCAGTAGACTTTTCACAGCGAATGCCACCGGTACAAAACATGGCAACCTTCTTATTTTTGGCCGGATCGAGGTTGTCTTTTACGTAGTCGGGAAATTCTCTGAACGTTTTGGTATTTGGATTGACCGCATGCTTAAACGTACCAATTTCTATTTCATAATCATTACGGGTATCAATTAACACCACATCCGGGTCGCTTATCAGTGCATTCCAGTCAGCAGGCTTTACGTAGGTCCCAACGGTACGACGGGGATCGATGCCTTCCACACCCATGGTGACAATTTCTTTCTTCAATTTTACTTTGGTGCGGTAAAACGGCTGGGTTTCGTGGTAAGACACTTTGTAAGAAATCGGATTAAAACGGTTATCGCTGTTCAGCCACGCCAACAAGTTATCAATGCCCTGCTGTGTACCGGAAACGGTGCCGTTAATCCCCTCTGCTGCCAGCAGCAGGGTACCTTTAATTTGATTCGCTTCCATCACATCGGTAAGCGGTTGGCGGATAGCTTTATAATCTTCAAGCGCGACGAATTTGTACAGCGCGCATACAATATACTGACTCATATTTTTTAACCTTTGCGAGTTGGAACGTAAAACCAGTGCAAAATGCGCGCGGAATATAGCAAAAAAATCGACATCCGAAAACCCGACAGTGAAATTGGCGGACGATTAAACGGCGATAGCCTGTGACGCGGGAATGGTATCGGCCAGCAAGGTGGCATCAGATTCTTTGATTTGTGACGACTTTTCAGTCACCCACCCGAGTTGAGTCCGATAGGGACAGTTTTGTTTTACTTCAGGCTCCAACCGCTGGCTGTTGTTGTGAAAACTCAGTGGATCGGGACTGATGGCCTGCCATAAACGAATATGTTCATTGCTGAATGTTGTCTTAAGGCCCGCCTGCCAACGCAGGTAACTATTCACATTCTCGGCAGTAGACGCCAGCGGACTGCGCCGGTAATGGTTTAACCGTGCAGGAAAATCAGGGTCTTCTACCGGTTCCTGCCGGGCTGTCCATTTAACCTGCTCGTCTCCGCGGGCCTCGCTGATAGCAAGATATAAGGAAAACAACGCAGCACTGCCCCCCACCGCTTTATTAAGCGCCAGTGACGATGTGACATTCTGAACATCAAAAGATGCGGGGGTAAGGTTGTCTGGTTGCAAAATCATTCATAGGTATTAACGACTTACTAGCTTAATCGGCACATACCCATTATCCTTTAGTATATTATCGAACAGTTTCGCGTTTAATGGGAGCGGCCATTGGGAGTGCCCTATCAGGACGTAAATATTCTGATTGTAGAAGATCAGCGTCCCTTCCTTATTCTGTTAAAAGGGTTGTTAACCAACCTCGGCGCCAAGGATGTCATGACGGCTACCAGCGCTGATCAGGCAATACGCTTTTGCCGCAACCACAGAGTCGACATTATTGTGTGTGATTTGCATTTAGGCACCAATAAGAAAAATGGCTTTGAGCTTTATCAGGAACTGCAGTTTCGCAAAATGGTATCGCCCGGCGCGGTATTTTTGCTGATCAGTGCCGATGCCGCACGCCCAATAGTGCTGGGGTCGCTCGAACATAAACCCGATGATTATCTGCTAAAACCTTTTTCCCAGGCGCAGCTGAAGAGCCGGTTGAATAAATCCTGGCAACGTAAACAGTATTTTTTAAAAGTACTTGAGGCACTGAGCAAACAGGCATTTACCACGGCGATTAACGAGCTGGATAAACTCAGGGAGATGCCCGCGCCCTATCAGCGCATGGCGTTGGAAATCCGCCTCCAGATCCTGTGGCATGAAGCTGAGTATCATAAAGCCCTCAAGCTGTTAAACAGCCACTCTGATCTATTGCCCACCCAATGGGCGCAATTGGCGCTGGGTAAAACCTACCTGGCTATGCGCAAATTCAGCGAGGCAATTCAATGTGCCAATAAGGTACTCGCCTTGAATCAGTTTGATCCGGAAGCGCTGGATATACTGGCCCAGGCAAAATCAGCCTCTCAGCTACCCGAAGAAGCCCTTGAAGATATTCGCCGGGCGATTAAAAATTCGCCATTTTCCTTGCAACGACAGATTCTGGCCAGTCGCATCGCCCGCGATAACAATGATTATGAGTTACTGACTGAAGCCACTAAAGCCACCTGGCAACTGTCTAAAAACACCATTTTTAAACAGGTGAATTACTGGTGTAATCATATTTCCAGTTTACTTGATGCAGCAGAAGCAGCGGAAAGTAAGACGCAAAGACACCGGTTTCAACAGGAAGCCCTGCTCCAGTTGCAGCGGGCCGGACATGATGAAGCGCTCACGCGTCTGGATGAACCCTTTAGTCTGGATATTTTTGATCAAATCATGCATGCCCGGGTGGATGCCATAGACGGCAAGTTAATCAACGCCAAACGCTCCCTGATGGACAGTCAGATGGCAATTGAAAAACAATTTGAGCTCTACCCGGCCTCCCTGGCGCCTTCCAGCATGCAGTTGATGGTTGATCTGGGAGAGTTTGAGGAAGTCAATCAGTTGCTGCAAACCCTCTCCCAGCAAAATACCGAACTGGACGATAGCAGTCGCATGCTGGTGCGATCGATGTCGAAACAAGTTAAGGAAAGCGAACAGCAGTATACCCACATCAACCGTCGTGGTATTCAGCTGTATCAACAGGAAAAATACGCCGAAGCGAAAGCCGCATTCAACAGCGCACTGGAACTTTCTCCGGTAAACGCTGGGATTGCACTAAACTTAATACAGTGTCTGATTAAACTGGTAGGCAACGAAGGTAAAGACGATGCTTCGATGATCAAAGAAGCCCGTCAGGTGTATAAGATCCTGAATCACGCACCTATGCGGGAGCAACATCAAACCAAATTTGACGGATTACGGGATGAATTACTGCGGTTAGGCATTGCTACCCTGTAATCACCAGCTCGCTCTACCCAGAGGAATAAAGGTTATGCAAAAACACGGTTTACTGGTCGCTGCAGTTATGGTTGGTTCAGGCGGATTGTCGGGGTGCGCCAGCCAGTCCAATCTGTGTGAAGATATCCTTGAGGTAAAAGCTCAGGCACAGCAATGCGAAGTCTTACAAAAAGCCATTCGAAACCCGAAAAACCCGCAAATGGCCCTGACAGCAAGGCAGCGGTATGAGAACGAGTGCGTAAATTTCCGTTATTACCGGGATGATTACGATACCATTTGTAAAGGCGGCGAGCAGCCCATAGGTCAGCCTGCCCCGGCCCCCGTCAACAAAGATAACTAACGCGCCCCCCGGCCCAGGGCCGCCATTACCGAGCCGCCAATCACCATCACAGCGCCCAGAATCGCCAGCGCACCGAGTGGCGGCTGTTCGAAGCTGCTCGGATAAAGATACTCGGCCACAGCAACAGAAATAAAGGTAAACACCGGCGCGGTGGCAATCACAGCACTAACCCGGGAGGCATACCAAACCCGCATGGCCTCGGTAAATGCTCCATAGGCCACAAACGTATTTAAACAACAAAACAATAGCGCCCAGCCCTGCACCTCGTTCATCTCAGTGATCGCCTGCAGGTGGGTAAATGGCAGTAACATCAGACTGCCAATGATATATATGATCAGGGTCAGCTGCATAGCTGACATTGTTTTCATCAGGGATTTCTGGCACAGCGCATAACCCGCCCAGGTTACGGCGGCAATAATAACAAACACAACCCCGAGTGTATCTTCAGAATCCGACACCACAATTTGCGGCAGGCGCTGATTGAAAAACAGTCCCAGGCCAAACAGTAACGAAGACGCTCCCCACAACTGCAGGCGACTGAACCTTTCTTTATACAACACAATGCCGCCCACCATCAGAGCAAATGGCGCCACCTGCATGAAGACCTGTACACTGCCCGGGCTCAGAAATTTCAGACTCATAACGTTAAAAACATAGTTAATAACCAGCATCAGGGTGCAGGCAATCGTCAGACTGATAACGGCTTTCGGGTAACGCAGAAAATGGGGGATGTGGCGACGGTAAAACAACCATCCCCCTACCAGTAATGCTGCCACTACAAAGCGATAAAGGGTAATGGTCTGACTGTCCATGACCTCCAGACAGATCTTAAGAAACAGGGGTAATACGCCCCACAGCACAGCGGTAACCAAAGACAAACAAAAGCCATAGAACGGCCGGTAACTACTTTCCAACTAATCATTACTCATGAGGTATTCAAAGTCTTCAATCATATCGTCAATCTTACTGATTAGCTTCCTTTTTTGCTTTTTATCCAAGGTGTAGAGCAGCTCTTCCGCCATTTTTGCATAAATCTGCGTGTTGTCGTTTCGAAGCTCTAAAAATGCGTCACTGCGAAATTCATCCGGATGCGTCATCAGGGCCACAAAGTCTTGATTAAATTGCGGATTAGCCGCCCTGGTATCAATCATTTTGCGGGCGGCCTGCTGGAAATCCTGACGGTAGGTCAGCCACAGGGCCCGGGTACTGGTAAACTGCCCGGCATACCCTTTAATAATGGCTTTCTGACTGGCATTCAGGCGACCGATAAACTCGCTTACGCCCTCTTCAATATCATCCAGCCGTTCCTCAGCCTGCTCTGCTGGTGATTGCTGGTTAAATTCCTCCAGTGACTCCCGGATCTCCTCATTTTCTTCGCTTAATTCATCAAACAAAGCTGTTACCTGATCATCGGTAAGTTTTTCCGCCATATCGGCCAGTTCCGGACTCACGCGATCGCGCAACCGCTCCCAGTGTTCACGGCTGTCGAGCAAATGGCGCTCTATTCTGGCTGCACTGAGTTTTTCGCCCTGCAAATCGGTTTTCAGGGATTTCAGGTGAGAGATGTATTTGCCAAGCTCTTCACTGCGGTGCCAGCTTTGCCAGTCGGCAAAGTATTCGTCGAATAAGGCTTCCTGATTATCAGACAGCGACACATAATCATCGATATACCAATGAATTAACCAATCCAGATTATTATAGGTAAACTTTGTCGAACATCCGCTTAAAAAAATGATGATCGCAATCAACAAACCTTTTTTCATTGTCACTTCCTGTTAATTTACACTTGGCACGCGTGGTTATACCTGACAATCTATCATTACGTGCTGAGGGCAGTACCCGATCGCCGGGCTTTACATTTCAGCCTTATACTACTCAAAAACGCAACGGTTTTACGTGGTATAACAACATAATACTCAAATTTGGACTGCACAAGCGATGACAAATTCACAGCAACTCAGCAGTGTATTTGTATCAAAATGTAAAGGAACGCTTTATGACCAATAAAAGAATTGCGGTACTGACCTCCGGCGGCGACGCGCCGGGGATGAACGCCTGTATTCGAGCGATTGTTGTAGCCAGTGAAGGCGCGGGACATACCGTTATTGGCTTTGAGCACGGCTATAACGGCCTGCTGGCTGCAAACTGGCGCAAGCTGGACAGTAAAAAAGTGCATAATATTATTCAGCGCGGCGGCACCATTTTGCGCAGTGCCCGCTGCAAAGAGTTTAAACAGGACGGGTCAGCCAAACTGGCCGCTAAACATCTCGATGAGCTTGCCATTGATGCCCTGCTGGTGATCGGTGGTGACGGTTCTTTTCATGGTGCTAATCATCTGAGTAACTTCTGGTCCGGACAGGTTATTGGCCTGCCCGGCACCATAGATAATGACATTTACGGTACCGACGCTACCATCGGGTATTACACCGCCATCGAAACCGCCATGGACTCGATTGATAAAGTCAGGGATACCGCTGACGCTTTTGAGCGGATATTTCTGGTTGAGGTAATGGGCCGCCATGCCGGCTTTTTAGGCGCCAGTGCGGCGATTTCCGGCGCCGCGAATTATGTTATTTTACCGGAGTTGTTCAGCGACCCGGAAACCACACTTAAAGATATCCATCAGCAACTGGCCATTCATCGACAACGCTATGGTCATGAAAGTTTTATTATTGTGTTAACTGAGAATTTGTGGCCCAAAGGCATTGCTGACTTAGGTGTTCAACTGGAGGAGCTAACCGGGGGTGAAGTGCGTCCGGTGACTCTTGGTCATATTCAGCGGGGTGGCTCCCCAGTGAGTCAGGATCGCATGCTGGCGACACTACTTGGGGTTAATGCAGTACGTTGTGTCGAGCAGGATAAAACCGGAATAATGGTGGGCATACAAAACAACGCACCGGTAGAAGTGGAATTAGCGCAAACCTGGGAAAACCATAAAGCGCTGGGCGATTCCCTTACCCACACGATGATTACAATGCTTAACGAACGGCATAACTGGGGAATGACAACATGAGTAAGACGCCTATTTTCTAAAAAAGGTGGCTTTGCGTTCCCCTAGAAAAGAGAGCGCTATTAAGATCGAAGAAAGAACAAGTTTTGTGCCCTAATTCAGTGTTGTCATCGTCACTGGCATACATAGCAAGCTAGAAGAAGCATCATAGGAGAGGATTCAGTCGATGCTGCATAGGGGGAACGAATAACCGAAATGCCAACTATCGCGGAAACTGCACATAGTTTGAGTATTACAGTTTCATACTGAAAACGTCTCTTCTTGGTCAGAAGCGGTCGTTTTGATGAAGGTCACCTAACTCACTCTGAGAGTCATAATTTGTTAAAGCGGTCCGGTGGCTAACGGCAACAAACTGATGCGCCTTGTTATGTTTGTAGGTTAATTCCAACGCTGCGGTAATGCTGCGCTATGAGAGCCCACCGAATTTCAGCAACTTCGGTAAATTCCTCTCGCCAATCACAACATCCAGAAAAATAAGTATCCGAAGCCGTTTGTAAGAAACGATCTATTTGATCAGCCGTGAAATCAACTCCAAGGGTCAGGTAGTGTTTTCGATAGTTCTCCAGGATCCGGAGAGACTGAAAATCACCGGAAAGCTTCAGGATTCGGATTATCAGAGGGCACCATTCCATACGGTATATGAAGAAGAAGTCCCATCCTTCCATGTCGGCTACTGATTCAAGATATGCAACGGCGAATATAGGCCATTCCTGCTCAGACAGACTGGCTTCGACCCGAAGTCCTCTATCTAAAATCTCATCAACGTCTAAGGTCTGCATGATTATTTAAACACAACGTCCCGCTAAACGGCGAGCGTTAGCGAGTCTGGTGGAAACTGCGCTTTTTGCAGCCGGAACGAATTTGAGCGGATTGTTAGGGCTAGGTATCCATTGGCACTCCATCCCAATCCTCCTCAACGCCATACGCCCAATCGATTGCTCTCCTACGTTCGGAAACTATACCTTCGCTTAACTCACACTCTTTTCCGGTTAGGCTACTGTTTCTTGCATACCAGTGCATTCTATATAAAAGGTCGGACTGTTCTTGAATTTCAGTAATTGGGCGAATCTCGGCCTTTTGAATGAATTCTTGAGGGTTTGTTTTAAAAGGTATTTTGTGAGCAAGATCATCATCGCAATGCCTAAAGTGGTCCAGCTCCACTAGACCAATGCACCAAGCAAGAGCTTGAGCGCATTCGGTTAACCACGACATCTTAATCTTATCCTGATCTCCGATTATGTCTTGGTTAAGCAGCTCGCTCTCATGACCGCTGACATAAGGCATCAGATTGTACTTGGTAAGGCTTTCAAGTAGATCCTTGCCTTTTGCGTCGAATCCCAAACCAATAATGTATGCCAAGGCGCTTAATCTGCCAGCGATATCCTGAGCTGTTCTAGGATTGACCTCATCTAGGTTTTCAATCTCAGGTAAATGCTCAGGCACGTCAATACCAATTGAGCTTAGGTATTCAGTATTCTTGTTTTTTAATTCTTCCATGTTCATTTCTCGGAGAGCCCTAACAACTTATTATAGAGAATTCACAGTAACCCGTAGCCTTGCTCATCCTTGGACTCCCAACATAATTTATTGATAACAATAGCTTACACCTGATCATTAGCCAGTTTCCAATGATTTTTTAAAATGCGCGAACAAGGCCTGTGTATGGTGAGACAGTCTTTTGAGGAGATCCCCGATATCGCTTTGCGATTCAGGGATGACAAGCTTAGATGGTTTCAGGTATTAGATGGGATGCTGAAATGTCTGCTATTCGCTCTTTTCGGCAATCAATCAGTTTCGGACTATCAGGTTTGAATGTGCTCAAAATCTGAAATTGTCAGATCTTAAATTTGTTAGAACCGTTTAATCTGGTCTGGATTTACTCGCAGCTCACAGTCTGCTCAAAGCGGCAGACTTTCACCTTTTTTTCACCCAACCGGGTTTATTGTTGGCTTCATACTGTCTTTTTAACTGAATGGCACTCGCCTCTGAATAACGCCCTATGTTAACTAAAATCTATATTACAGACCGCCTTATACACTGGATATCCGCCTTTTTGCTGATATTTATGCTCATGAACCTTTCTACGCAGCTTCACAATATAGATTGGGACATTAAAGGTCAGTTACTGCATCGTCAGGATGCTGTCGAAGCACATGCTGTGGTTGGTCTGTTACTTTTCGCCCTCACAATAGGAAGGCTATTGTTTACCTGGTTAAACAAAGCCAAATTAAAGCGAACGACACCGCGCTCAAAAAAGCATGGTCTCATGATCAAAACTACGCATACTGCGCTTTATGTCTGTCTGATGAGTCTGGCGATTACGGGCTCAGCCATGATTAGCCATTACGAAATCCCGTTAACGGTACTTGGTGTTGAACTGCCACCAGAAAAAGTCGGCTTTTATGATTTCTTCCCCACGGTTCACCAAATTCATATGGTACTAAAACAGGCAATTTGGTGGTTACTGGGTATCCATGTTGTCGGCGTGATAATGGCCAAGCGCTAAAATGAAACGAGCGACACCATACTTAATTTATAAAAAAATCATTAGTCGCTCTGAAATGCTCTGCTAAAGACAAAAACCGTTCATTGAGCCACCTCGCCACTTTGTCCGTTTATCGCTCAAAGCCGTCTTGAGCAGTATAAATCTATATTGCTCAGTATTGTGCTGGGTTACTCTCCAACCTCTACAGGCAAAGCTCTACCACTAGTGATCGCCACGTACCGTAGTCCATGCTCTAGGGCTAAAAAAAGACGGCGCTTAGTGCGCCGTCTTTTTTTTAGTCTGTAATTGGTTTAGCTTACATCTTCATGGCCGCTTTCACCTTATCACGGTGACTGCGACTCACTTTTAGCTCGGTATCGTTATTGAGGATGAGGTGATACTCACCACTAATATGGCTTACCAGTTTCTTCACGTAACGGATGTTAGCAATCGCCGAACGGTGCACACGCACAAACAGCTGCGGGTTGAGTTCCTGTTCCAGCTCTTTCATTGTTTTACGCATAATATGCATGCCGTCCAGCGCATGTACACACATGTAATCACCGGCTGCATCAATCCACTGAATATCAGATACATTTACCCGGGTAACTTCTGAGCCGTCTTTAATCGCCAGCACGTCCGGATAAGGATTGGTTTCTACTGCCTCACCACTGGCCAGTTTGCGCAAAATTTCCTCGCAATCATCGCCGGTCAGCTCTGCCACAAGGTTAACCAGTTTTCTGGACTGTTCGTCCTGGTTCTGGGTAGCAAAATATTCACGGACTTTCTTAATCGCAGCACCCAGGCGCTCATCGTCGGCTGGCTTGAGCAGGTAATCCAGCGCATGCACATCAAACGCTTTAATGGCATAGCTGTCATAGGCGGTGACGAAGATAATCATAGGAATAGGCTGTTTCAGCTCTTTGAGCTTATTAATAACCTGAAAACCGTTTAATCCGGGCATTTGAATGTCGAGGAAAACCAGGTCAGGACGATGCTGAGAAATCATACTGACCGCATCCAGACCATTTTGACACTCAGCAACCACTTCTACATCGTCAAACTTTTCGAGACGTAAGCGCAGGCCACTGCGGGCTAACGGCTCATCATCGACGATCAGGGTTTTAATTTTATGCTGACTCATTTAAATATCCTTTACATCATAAGGAATACGAACACTTACGCGTACCCCCTGCGGCTGATTATGTTCAACCGTAAAAGCGAAATTCCGATTATACAAAGCGTGCAGGCGTTCTTTAATATTAGGCAACCCTACGCCACCAGAGCGGCTTAACTGGCCATCGGTGATATCTGCGCCCGGACCGTTATCTGCTACATCGAGCAGTAAATCATTACCGAATCTTCGTGCATCAATGGTGAGCTTGCCTGCATGTTCAAGTTTAGAGATAGCGTGCTTTATGGCATTTTCAACGATGGGTTGCAGTATCATACTTGGAACCATAGCATTTTCGCAATCTTCTTCGATATTCCAGACCACTTCCAGTCGTTCGCCAAAACGCACTTTTTCAATTTCAAGATACAACCGTAACGCTTTGATTTCCTGTCCTAAAGCTACTTTTTTAATGGGGTCATTATCGAGCGAGTAACGGAGAAAGTCGCTGAGCCTTGAGACCATGGCTTCAGCGGTATCGTTATTTTTCATCAGAATAAGCGTCGATATGGCGTTCAGCGTATTAAACAGGAAATGCGGATTTAGCTGATAGCGCAGCATTTTTAGGTGCGCCTGGTGAGCCATGGTGCTGGCTTTTAAGGCATTTTGCTTTTCGCGCTGCAGCATCTCAAAGTTTTTGATGCCGAAATACAAACCGCTCCAGCAGCCAATCATGATCATCGAATCTATGGTATTACTGAAATACATATACCAGGCATCAGGCCGGAAGCCGTGCTTATAGATTTCCCAGTAGTTAACGTTTTTCACTACGGCCCACAACAGCGCTACTGCATAGGAAGCCGCCAGTACCGTTAGCAGTAATTTAACCGCGCCCTGATTTCGCGCCCAGCGGTAGACGTATCGCAGTGGAATAGTCAGGATCCAGCCGGCATAGGAATTGAGGATAATAATAAACAGAAAAATGGGACGCACTTCATGCAAAAACGACCCAATGTAATAAACCACAGCAAATCCCGCCCAGCCTGCGGTATGTAATACCCAGAATAAACGTTCATTGTTTTCAAAAAGTCGCTGCCACTTCAGCACAAAGGTACCAGATTGTTTTGTCATCTACTGCATTATACGTGTAATTGTGTGGGTGAATAATGACTTAGTCGTAATTGCTTTACGATTTATCGCACTATGATGAAACCTGAGGGCATCAGGCAGTGTGGAGACGGTACAGACTTTACACCGTAATTGCCACACTGCCGGGAGATTAATAACTAATATTTAAACGTTTGAGCCAGCTTCCCCATACCCAGGCAGGGCCAATCAGCAGAAAACGTATATCGGTAAAAAACGACGGGCGTTTGCCTTCAATTGCATGGCCAATAAACTGCAGGATCCACATCACCACAAACACCCCTACACTCACCTGCCATACCGGTACTGCTGACTGTGCTATTTGTTCAATGATGAGGAAACAAGCGATGGTCAGCAGGGTCATGGCAGCCCCAATGGGGCCAGACAGTAAGAAGTAGTAATACAGTACCGGAAGCGCTAACAGGTGAGCAAAGTTAATGCCGTACTGGGCAATGAAGTCTGGCACCGGTATCGACCAGATTAAACCAATCACTGAAAAATAAATGGCCGGCACGGCCAGGTTGTGAATCATCTTGTTGGTAGGATTCATGTGGCTTTCAGAATATTCGCTAAACAGCCTTTCTATATCACGCATGCAGTTGTCCCCGTTTTCCTGACTGATACGGAATGAGGCAGATAATTGTTTTATAGGTGCTGCCCTTTTTCCGCCGCTGGTACAACCAGCGTAGCTCCTATCCTAAAGCTCAACAATAAAACGATCCAACAATTTTTTAACAATTTCTGCATCAGCGGCAAATTGTACGCCGTAAAACACCCGGGTTTGCGATGTGCTGCTGTTTTTAATAATGCCTTTGATGACACTTTCCTTGTCAGCGGCAATCTTTAACTGAATGGTTTTACCATTTTCCAGAATGGGAAATTCGGGGCCAGACTCCAGTACACACCGACAGCCCTGAAATGACACGTCAACAATCATGCAATCGGTACTCAGGGTTTGCTTGTCATCACTGGCACTGACCCTGGCCTGAATGCCCGGTGTCCAGCGCTTGTGTTTGCGCAGCGCCAGCGTTTGCAGCGAATCAGGCATAGCCACGAAAAGAATGGGAACCGGATGAGTGATGACTTTCATTACGCGGGAGCGAAAAGCAATCACCTTACCCTCGTCGCCTTCCAGCACGTAGCGTAAAACCACTTCATTGTCGGGCACCAGCACATCGCGCAAATAGCCCCAGCGGGACTCACTGGGCACCTGAAATAACAGGCAATTAGGTACGTCAGCGCCAATATAACTGGTCTTTACCCGTTTTGGCGCAGTGGGAGTGGAGATTTGCAAATCCACTACACTGCCAGGGGTAAGCGACTGTAAGCTATTGATATCAGCACTACTAAGCAGGATCTTTTTTTGTTTGGGCATCATTTAAAACTGAATCGCAATCACTATAGCTATATAATCATATTTTAAATATTTCACAACTATTCATGTTCATCCTGATCAAAACAGGCTGCAAGAAGAGGTATCCCGAATGGCGCAACAATCGCCCGTCCTTCAGTATTCGTTATCCGTAAACTCCGTCAGTCAACATTTGTTTGACGTGACCTTATCGATCCCGGCCATCGATAGTGAACATCTCACACTGAACCTGCCAGGTTGGATCCCAGGCAGTTATATGGTGCGTGATTTCTCCCGCAACATCGTCAATTTTGTTGCCACTAACGATGAAGGGGAACGCCTCGACGTTACTTTACTGGATAAGCAGCAGTGGCAGGTGAAGACATCGGGCCAGGCGGTATTGGTGGCTTATCAGGTTTATGCCTTTGATTTATCGGTTCGCAGCGCCTACATAAATGACGAATATGCGTTTTGTAACGGCACCAGTGTGTTTGTTGGCGTGGCCGGATGCGAGGCTTTTCCCTGCGAGCTGGTTATCGAATGTCCGGCCAGCCAGCCCGACTGGCAGATAGAAACCACCTTACCCCATCGGGAAGACAACCAATTTATCAGTGCCGATTATCAGGAACTCATAGACCATCCTATTTTCATTGGTCAATGCACCAGTGCCGACTTTGAAGTGGATGGCGTAACCTTTACCTTGATGTTCAGTGGTACCACCGAGTATGACATGCCGCGCTTATGCGCCGATCTGGAAAAAGTCTGCCAGCATCATTTATCATTGTTTGGTAAGCCCTACCCGGTTAAGCATTATTTGTTTATGACATTAATTGCCGATCAGGGCTATGGTGGTCTGGAGCATCGCAGCTCTACTGCGCTGTTATTTCCCCGCTTTGAACTACCACTGGCAGGTGAGCCTGAAGAACTCAGCGACAGCTACGTTAACTTTATCAGTCTGTGTAGCCACGAGTTGTTCCACACCTGGCATGTGAAGCGCATTAAGCCGGATGTCATGGTGAACCCGGACCTTAGTCAGGAAGCTTATACCGACCAGCTGTGGATTTACGAAGGCTTCACCAGCTTTTATGACGATGTCACCCTGGCCCGCGTAGGCGTCATCCCGCCTGAGCGTTACTTTAAAATAGTCGCGCAAAATCTCACCCGGCTGTATAAAAATGCCGGGCGCTTTAAACAGAGTATTGCCGAATCGAGTTTCTACGCCTGGAATAAGTTTTACAAACAGGATGCAGGCTCGGTAAATCACATTGTTAGCTATTACAACAAAGGCGGCATTGTGGCCCTGGGTCTGGATATACTGTTACGACAGCGTAGCGACAACCGCTACAACCTGGACGATTTGATGCGCCTGCTGTGGTCGCAATACGGTGATGAACGCGGCACGCCAGCCGATGTGATTGAGCAACTGTGTAAGGTTGAGCTTGAGGTCGATGTAAAGGATTACCTCCACAGCGTGGTATACGGAACAGAAGATGTAGCGCTGACTGGTTTACTCGACACTATTGGTGTCAGTCAGGTATTACAGTCACCCCTGTCCTTACAGGATAAAGGGGGCGATGAAGCAGCAGGTAAAGGGTCACCGCGATATGATTTTGGTGCCGTTATTAAAGAGGCGGACACCGGATTGCTCATTCAGGCGGTACAGGAAAGCTCCGCCGCTTGCCAGGCCGGACTACAGATAGACGATAAACTCATCGCCGCCGATGGATATGTGTTAAATGCAAAATTGTTACAACGGCTACTCACTGTTACACGTGAAAAACCGTTAGCACTGAGTGTGATAAGAGATGGCCGGTTGATTAGCCTGTCGATGCCAGTGCTTGCCGCCCGTGAACAAAGCTGTGTGCTAAAAATTACCGATGAGGATAAAGCCGCGGCGTGGTTAGGGCTGTCATAACAGCCCTCTAAGCAACCCTAACGGGCAGGTACCAGTAGGGCTGGATCCAGTCGTTCACTGAACCAGTTAATGCGCCAGTCGAGATGAGGGCCGGTTGCCCTGCCCGTGGCGCCAATCTCGCCAATTTTCTGACCCTGTTTAACCATTTCGCCGGGCTCAACGGTAAGTTTGCTTAAGTGCAGAAACGTTGAATTAACGCCCAGTCCGTGGTCAATAATAATGGTGCCACCGGAATAATATAAATCCGGGTGTGCCAGGGTCACTTTGCCACCGGCCGGCGCAATCACTTGAGTACCGGTTGGTGCCCCAACGTCAACACCGTAATGGGGCCGTTTAGGCACGCCGTTAAACACCCGCTGACTGCCATATACCCCGGTGATCGGCCCTTCTGCTGGCCAGATAAACCGGGCCGCGAAATCCGCCCGTTCGCTACTGGTTTTGCGCGCCTTAGCCACCCGCCAGTTATCGTCTTTAATTCGCGCCAGCACACTGTCTGGCGGCGTCACCATCGCCTGCGGCACCCCCTCTATATATTGGGTGGGGTACTCCCGGCCGGTCAGCGTTAGCTCCCGGGTGTGAGTTTCGCCATTCGGGGTTTGCCAGCGCAGATGTTGGGTTAACTTCGCATCACGGCCAAAACCCACCACAAATTTACCGTCTGGCAGTACTTTAACCGCCTCATCGTTCAGCCATACAGCACTGCCAGGCGTAAGTTCGCCGCGCACTAAACTGCCCTGGGTTAATTCACCTCGTAGTTCGAGAGCTTGCACCGTGCAGCTTATGCACCATAAACCAAACAGTAGGCCTTTTAGCTTAGTCACCTACCATGGCCCCTTTGCCAACCCCTTCATAGGCCATTACACAGCAGGCTTCACCGGGCAATCGTTGTTTTTGCTGGGTATAAATAAACTGCGCAAGGCATTCTACCGTGGAGTCGGTGTCGATGATTTCACAGATTGACATGGGTAACACAATTTCAAAGTACCCCTGTGCCGCCTCATAGGCAAAACACACGTGATCAGCATAACTGGCTAAACGATGCTGACACTGTAACGCTTCGGCACTGATTTGATCTTCACTGGAGGCAATATAGATGTCTTCCCAACGTTTGGCCCAGTAGGCTTCACTATCACGATCCGCACTGCCATTGGTGATGATATCTACCCGCGAGCGATGGCCGTGAGCAATGCGCTGACAATTGCCATCGTGCTTTTTCAGTCCGTGTGTATAGTGATAAAACGGTGTATTGATGACTTCCGTACGCAGCTTGATGGTAAGGTTGTCCACGTTATCCGGCAAATGGGTAGCAATTACCTCGCGCAGATATTCACTTACCGAGTCCATAGTTATCGTGGGTGCATAAATAAAGGCATAGGCTTCGGCCGGACAATACATCTGAATAGCCTGCTCATCAGCCAGCTCAAAGCGTACTTCCACTTGCTCTGAGTCTTCATCGCGACGAATGTGGGCTTTATCACTCTCTGCCGGCACCAGCAGTTTGTGGTCAATGTAACCGTCAATCAGGCGTTTGAGGTTCTTTTTCACCACGCCAAAATCCTGGATCATACTTTCTTCATTCAATGTGCCATCCAGTAACACATCTACAATCCAGCTTTCTCCTACCATGCCTCGTTCTGGGCAAAGATAGGAAAAATCCATGACGGTCAGGTCGTTTACAAATAATTGCATTGTATCTCGTTTATTTTTTAACAGGTTGGCGGCACACAGGCGGTGTACCGCTCAATAATCCACTTAGTATACCAGCGATATCCGGGGGACTGTACCGCTAGTAACAACTTAGCCGTTACGTTTAAGCTGGTCTTTTAAGTTCGGCGGGATCCCTTTAATGGTCAGCGTGTCGGAGTCCGGATGGTAAATGATACGGTCGCCGAGTAATTTACGGTCAAAACTCAGCGACACGCCGCCGCCCTGACCACTGAATTTGGCCAGTTGGCGAATGGCCGCGGGATCCGGTTGTACTTCCGGTTCAATGGGCGTATCCAGCCCCTGGGTGAACTGCGTAAAGTCCCGCTGACTGTCTTCGTCGCGGGGTAATTTTTCGGCTAATTCGCTGATTCGGATACTGTCACCGCTGTCTATCTGTTGCTTAAAATAGTTAGACACTTCAGCGCGATGGGCCGTTTTTTCTTCAGCATCGAGCCCTTCACTGGCCAGGTAGGTTTCAACCGAACTGATCAGTTGTTTATTTTGCTGTTTTACATCCACTTTCTCTTCGCAGCCAACAAACTGCATGAAAAAGTCAGATACCTTGCGACCCATGCGACCTTTAATAAAGCTCACATAGCGCTGCTGGTCCGGCTGAATGCGGTACTGGGTCAAATCAATACGCACTGCCAGCTGCATTTTGGCCAAATCCAGATGTTCGCGGCTATTGAGTTCCAGTTGCTGGTTAATTTCCACATGGGCTTTGGTATTCAGTAAAGTCACCAACAGGTACTGAGTGGCCAGATATTCATAATGTACAAACAGCACAAAACCAGTTTCTACCTGGCCGGTATCGACCAGCGATTTAAGCAGTAGATCACCGGCCGTTTTGGTAAACGGCACAAACACGCTATCACTGTCTGCCGGCGACGCCTCATGGTGTGCAATATAACCATTGAGTGATTCGGCAAAGCTGGCATCTTCTTGTTCTGTTTCAATAAAGTGACCTACCCCTTTACCCGGCTTACTCACAAAAGTGTGATGTAATTGCTGGCCCAGTTGTTCCAGTGCCGGCGTGACCGGCAGGCAGCCGTCGCGGGGGATCAGTTGCATTTTACCTTCGTTATTAACGATAAGCTGATGCACGACAAAATGATGAATCAATATACTCATGAATTACCAGTGTCCAATTCGTTGATGAAAGATGCAGTTTTTTGAATGAATGATTGTTATCAGATGCACAACGATTATAATCGCTTTATTGCCAAAAACTTTGCTTTTTCAAGCGATTTAACGATAAGAGGCGTAAAATGCCCCAACAAAGCCGATACAGTGATGCTGAATTCGAACGTCTGATGAACGACGTTATTATGGTACTCGAAAAACACGGTGCAAGTCGTGATCTTTCTTTAATGGTGTTGGGAAATGTGATTTCTCATATCTTTGAACATCAGGTACCTCCAGCCAATCGAGAAGCCATGGTTGAACAATTTGCCAGCGTGCTGGTAAAAAGTGTGAAAGGAACGGCCTGACCCCCATGATTTTAGCAGAATCCCCACGGCGTCAACGGGTAACAAAACTGGTTAACTGGGGTCACTGGTTTGCCCTGGCGAATATTGTCATTGCGATTATTATTGCCTCCGTGTTTGTTATATCTTCACCCGCGCCAGGAACGGTACTGGGTACTTTTTACCTTTTTGCCAACTGGTTCGGGCATATTAGCTTTCTGACCTTCTTTGGCTTCGTCATATTTATATTGCCGCTGTGTTATCTGGACGTCTCGCAGCGCATCATTAAAACCATCGCCTCCGCCGTTTCTGCGCTCGGGCTGGCGTTAATGGCCTTTGATGCCCTGCTGTATAACCGCACCGGTTTTCACTTAAGTCATAACTCCGCTTATCTGATTAAAAATGAAGCCGAGGCCCAGTTGTTTCAGATTGGCTGGCAACAGTTTCTGTATTTATTACTGTTATTTGTGGTGTGGTTTGGTTTTCAGCTAATCCTGGCCAATGCCGTGTGGAAACGTATCGACCGATTGATGCACTATCGCATTGGTCGACGCGTGGTCAGCTTTTTTGTGGTCTGCTTTGTGTCTGGCCACGCGATACATGTGTGGGCTGATGCCCAGCTTTATCAACCCATCATTAAGCAGGACAACATGTTTCCGTTGTCTTATCCGGCCACGGCAAAAACCACCATGTCCCGCTATGGCCTGCTGGATATTGAACGCTATGAACAGCGCAAACAATTGCAGTTTGATCCGGACATTCATCAGGTAAATTACCCCTCCGACCCGGTTTATTGCGCCCTTGAACCAGAACGACGCGCATTGTTGTTAGTCCAGGTTGACGATACGGATATCAGTCAGGCGATGAAAGACGCCGATTTACGCCATATCGATAATTACTTCACAACATCAACCAGCATGGGCGGCTTAATTACCAGTACACTGTATGGTGTACCGGAACTGTATCAGCAAAGCCTGAAAACCACCCAACCGGTGTTATTTGGCTTAAGCAGTGCCTACGGGTTAACCACTGAACTTTACGCCGGGTCCGATTCAAAGCTTAAGGAACAGTTTACTCAGCTCACATTCAGTGATCGCTTAACGGGCGCAGCTAATATAGTAGTAGCATTTGCCGACGGCGGTGCGCTGAGCCAGTTATTGCAACGCAGCGATCTGTCTGACACGCTGGTAATAGTGGCAACCGGTTATCAGCAATCCAAAGGCGTGTTATACACCAATCTGGCGGTAGACAGCGAGCTGGCCAGTAACGAAGATTTAGTCCCAACACTGCTAAATGCAATGGGCTGTAGCGCTCCGTCGGAGTTTTACTCTACCGGTCAGAACCTGTTAGCCCCCAAGCGTGAATGGCTGGTCAGTACCTCTGGTGAAAAAATCCTGGTGTATTACGACGACCAACGTATTGAGGTCCTCAGTAACGGCAGTTACGACATCACTCACATCAGCAATGAAATGCGCAGTGACGATGCCCTCAACGTGGATTTATTAAGCCGGGCAATTAAGCACCTCACCCGATTTTCACAGTAGTGATACAAAAAAATGGCAGCCATCTGGCTGCCATTTTTGTATCTGTCATTAGCACGGTTTAGTGGCTGGCAAACAAATTAAAAATACTTGAAAAGTCTTTGTCCGCGCTGTCGTTCTGCCCCTGATGCAGACGATACATCGCCTGGGCGGTAGAAGCCATTGGTGTGGCCGCACCAACCTGAGCCGCAGTATCCATCGCCAGCGTCAAATCCTTATTCATTAGCTTAACCATAAAACCGCCCTGATAATCATTGCTCGACGGTACATTGTCCATCACCCCCGGACACGGATTATATTTTTGAAGTGTCCAGTTGCACCCTGAACTCTGCAACATAATATCCGACATTACTTTGGGGTCGAGGCCGTTAGCAATAGCCAGCTGTAACGCTTCGGAGGTCCCCGCCATCAGCACTGCTAACAACATGTTATTGCAGACTTTGGCGATCTGGCCAGCGCCCAGTTCGCCCGCTCTGAACAGGTTGGCGCCCATCATCGACAGCACCGGTTTTGCCCGTTCAACATGCGCTTCCTCGCCCCCCATGATAAAGGTCAGTGTGCCGGCCGCAGCACCGCCCACACCGCCGGAAACCGGCGCATCAATAAAAGCAATCCCGGCTTGTTGAGCCTGTTTGCCCACGGCTATCGCGCTTTGTGCATCAATGGTACTGCAATCAATTAATAATGTGCTTTTACTCACCTGGGTCAGTAAACCGTCATCGCCCAGATACAACGATTTGACATGCGCCGCCGCCGGCAACATGGTGATCACCACGTCCGCCGAGGCAACTGCTTCCTGCGGCGAACCCGCCTTGTGAGCGCCTGCCTCAACCAGCGCCGCTATGGCATCTGGCATCAAATCAAACACGGTGACATGCTGATTGTGTTTTAACAGGTTTCGGGCCATCGGCCCGCCCATATTACCCAGTCCGATAAAGGCAATGTTTGTCATGGTTATTCTCCGGATAAAGTTAGCGGGGATTGCTCCCACGGGCTGGTAAAATGCAGCTCAACAACGTCTTCTGGTACGCTGTCGACATTCGCAAAACGCCATTTAGGATGTTTATCTTTATCGATAAGCAGTGCCCTGACACCTTCGGCAAACTCGCCCGACTCGGCGCAACGGCAAGACATCACCAGCTCCATTTCAAAACATTCAGCCAGCGACAGGGTCTGTCCACGACGGATTTGTTGCCAAACCAGATGCATGGTAATCGGCGAGCCCTTTTTAAGTGAGTGCTGCGCTTTACTCAGCCATTCATCCCCTTCAGTGGGTAAAGCCAGCAGAGCCTTCACCGCATCACTGGCGGTTTGGCTGTTGTGCAGGGCATTATCGATAGTCATCTGATGCTTAGCCAGCTTAGCAACCGGCTGTGCATCAGCACTGAGCTGATAGCCTTGGCACAGTTCATCTAACTGAGTGGTGATCTGACCATCCTGCCAGTGAATATCGCCCAGCGCTTGTAGCAGTGACGGCAGAAACTCATTGGCCATTATATAATCGCCAAGGCCAATAAACAGTCCATCGCTGGCGTTTAATGAGGCGCCGGTCAGACCGGCAAACAGACCAGACTGGCCTGGCGCACGCGACAGAAAAAAGCTCGCCCCAACATCCGGATACAGGCCAATGGTAATTTCCGGCATCGCCAGTCTCGAGGAAGCGGTCAGCAAGCGATGACTGGCCCCCGCCAACAGCCCGATACCACCGCCCATAACAATACCTTCTCCCCAGGCGATGACCGGTTTTTCATAGGTATGAATGGTGTAATCCAGGCGGTATTCAGTGGCAAAAAACTCGGCAATAAAATCCGGGATTTGATGACCAGCTGACTGCATAGACTGATACATAGAAACAATATCGCCACCGGCACAGAACGCCTTGGGACCGTTGCCGCTAATGACTACCATTAACACCGACGCGTCATGTCGCCATGCATCGAGTTGTTGTTGCATAGCCACTGCCATATCCAGATCCAGTGCATTAAGGGCCTGTGGCTTGTTTAACTGCAGGTGGCCTATCTGCCGCCCACAACGAGTTGGAATAAAGCTAATTTGTAGTTTGTCTGTCACGGGTGACTCCTTAGACAAGTTCACTGCCTTCCTGCAGCACGCTACGACTGATAATTAAACGCATGATTTCGTTGGTCCCTTCAAGGATCTGATGGACCCGCACGTCGCGCACATGGCGCTCAAGTGGATACTCCTTAATGTAACCATAGCCACCGTGGATCTGCAGCGCTTCGTTGCATACCGTA
>OJDQ01000353.1_pt1 | contig 22085 bp, 23 predicted proteins | sample 1592851 | NCBI WGS metagenome assembly OJDQ01 (sample SAMN05416774, study PRJEB24817) | seawater metagenome | isolation source: Sea water | place: Canada:Atlantic | collected 2013-07 | reverse complement strand
TAAAAAACGCACCGAATACAGCGCTAATAAAACAAAGAACCGTCATCCCGGAAAGCACACAGTGCTTGTCCGGGATCTCCCTCGTGTAACCGCAGAGTTAAACAGCGCTCTGTACCCATCGCTAATAAAACAAATACAGGAGGTTATACATTAAGGTTGTTTGCTTCATACTTTTGTCTAGAAATTGCCGTAACTTGGTAAACTTAAGCTATAGTTGTTACAAGGTTGTTATAACATTAAATTAAGAAGTTAATCGCTGTGAAAATTACAATTAGTCAGTTGGTTATAATCTGTATCGGAAGCCTGGCGCTGGGGCTTTTCCAATTATCTTTCGGCGTTGTGGCTTTTATTGTTGGCCTGCTATCTTGCGGGTTTACCTACTATGCGTCAAACAGTCAAAGTGACATCACAACCGACTCCCAACCGGTAGACTACGAGTATGCCCAAAAAGGAGAAAAGATTAGTCAGTCTGCCAGCCGCATTGCCATTGGTGGCGCCAACGTTTCGCATTTTCTGGATAAATTAACCTCAATGTTTAATCAGCAGGTTGCCAGTATCAAGGAGATTGCACAGCGCATTGAAAACATCGAGTCCGGAAATCAGCAGCTCGTTGAACATGCAACAATGGCTGAGGATAAAATTCAAACCTCTGACGAAATGACGCAACGAAGTCGCGAATTATTAACTAATCTGCTCGCCCAGCAGGCTACACTGATAAGCCAGATTAACGATTCCAAGTCGATGTTAGAAAACCTCAGAACCAGCGCAGAGTCTATCGGCAGTATTACGACTACCATAAACCAGCTTGCTGATCAGACAAATATGCTTGCTCTGAATGCTGCCATCGAAGCTGCCCGTGCCGGTGAGCAAGGGAGGGGGTTTGCTGTTGTTGCCGATGAAGTCAGGGATCTGGCAAAGAAAACTACCGATGCCACCCAGGGCATTGATGAGGTGTTGAGTGAAATAAATCAATGCAGTCAGAACTCGGTTAAAGCAATTGAAAAGGTTGCTAACGCCGGCGACGAGATGAGCCAGATGATTACCGAATCCTCAGAACTCGTTAAAGCGGCGAGTGAGGCTTCCAGTGCCGCAGCCAATTCGATGACGGTAATGAAAGAAACTGTTGATGAACACGGCGAAGCCAACAGAGGCATAAGTTCTAATGCTTTGCAGTTACACGAAAATACCCGCCACCTCGAAGCTGAACTTGGTGAAGTTTCTGAAAAAGTGTTGGCATTGAGTCACCAGACGGAAGATATCTTCCGCCAGTTACAAGTGTTTGATTTACACAACCGCAATGCTCAGGTACAGCGCATTGCTCAGGACACTGCCGCGAGAATTGGCAAATTATTCGAACAGGCAATCGAGCAGGGGCGTTTATCCCAACAGGCACTGTTCGATTTTAACTATCAGCCTGTTCCTAATACAAACCCGCAGAAATTTACCACCGGATTCGACAAGTTCACTGATGCCGAGCTGCCCTTACTCCAAGAACCCATTCTGGACCAAAATGATTTTATCATTTACGCCGGGGCGGTCGATGTTAATGGTTATTTCCCTACTCATAATAAAAAGTTCAGTCACAAAATGACCGGGAATTACGAAACAGATCTTGCAAAGAGTCGAACTAAACGAATATTTAATGATTACACCGGTTCTCGTTGTGGCAGTAATACCGAAAGCTTCCTGTTGCAAACGTATAAGCGTGATACTGGTGAGGTGATGCATGACTTGTCAGCACCTATTTTTGTGAATAACCGCCACTGGGGTGGATTTAGAATTGGTTATAAAGCAGACTGATAAGAATATTATGCGAGTAGAGAAGACCACTTAGCTTGTATAAGTGGTTTTTTTTAACTAAACGAAATATAATTTTATGGTCACCGGTCTATAGTGGAAGTGATAACAATTATTTGACCCGATAGGAAAAGACAATGAAACAAGTAAATAAAAACGGTATTGCAAGTGCATTGGGCGCGGTTGTTTTGAGCTCGATGTCTTCTATGGCTATGGCTGATACGGCTAACCCATTTGGTGCTCAACAGTTAGAATCTGGCTATATGCAGTTCGCCCCTGAAGGTAAATGTGGCGAAGGCAAATGCGGTGAAAGTAAAAAAGCCGAAAAAGAAGGCAAGTGTGGCGAAGGTAAATGCGGCGAAAGTAAAAAAGCCATGAAAGAAGGCAAGTGTGGCGAAGGCAAATGCGGCGAAAGTAAAAAAGCCATGAAAGAAGGCAAGTGTGGCGAAGGTAAATGCGGTGCAGATAAAAAAGCCATGAAAGAAGGTAAGTGTGGTGAAGGTAAATGCGGTGGCGATAAGAAAGCCAAAAAAGAAGGTAAATGTGGCGAAGGTAAATGCGGTGGTGCAGCTTAAGACGCTAACCTCAGGAGTCATTCATGGCCTTTAAGTTACAGGGCGCAGGCCTGGGTCTACGTAGGGAGATGCTCGAAGACGTCTTGCCCTGGTTACCTGGAAGTGTAGACTTCTGGGAAGTGGCGCCTGAGAACTGGATACCGCTTGGAGGTACATTCCGCGAGGATTTTAATCACTGCGTTAACCAGGCCGTGTTTACGACTCATGGTTTATCGTTATCTATCGGTGGTCCGGACCCCTTGGATCACCGGTTTTTGCATGAGCTTAAACAGTTTCTGGATCGGTATAACATAGCGTTGTACAGCGAACATTTGAGCTACTGTTGTGCAGACGGCCATTTATACGACTTAATGCCCGTACCTTTTACAGAGGAAGCGGTTAGTTACATTGCCGAACGGGTTAAAATTGTACAGGACATACTCGAACGACCGTTGGTGCTGGAAAACGTGTCTTACTATATTGCGCCGCATCAGCAACTTTCAGAGCTCGAGTTTATCAATGCTGTGCTGTCTGAAGCTAATTGCAAAATGCTCCTTGATGTCAATAACGTGTATGTAAATTCGATTAATCATCGATACGATCCCTATACCTTTATTGATGGCTTACCGTCTGAGCGAATTGTTTATGGGCACATTGCTGGCCATTACGAGGAGGCTGAAGACTTAAGGGTTGATACTCACGGCAGTGACGTGATTGAACCCGTCTGGGATCTGCTGGCGCATAGTTATCGAAAGCACCACGTGTTTCCGACCTTACTCGAACGGGATTTTAATATTCCCGCTTTAGACGTGCTGCTTGATGAAGTGCAGCGTATTAAACAGATCCAACAAAGTGTGCATGACAATAAGCAGCAGGGGGTCGCGTAATGACCCTGCAAATGCAGTTGCAGTCTTTTGCATGCAGCATACGGGAACCACAGGAATCGGTTGCTGAATCGGCCGACACCAAACGCCGCATGGATATTTACCGTTCATTGTTTTTTAACAATGTCGCCGGTTTTATTAAAAATGGTTTTCCGGTGCTGTACAGTTTGTATTCTGAAGGAGATTGGGAAACGCTGGTCAGGCGTTTTTTCACTGAACATCAGTGTTCCTCGCCCTACTTTATCCATATCAGCAAGGAGTTTGTTGAATACCTGAGCAACGAATACGAGCCGGCGAGCACTGACCCGCCCTTTATGGCTGAACTGGCTCATTATGAATGGCTCGAGCTAGCGCTCTCTGTAAGGGATGCGCAGCAGCCGGTAGATAAGTGGCTGCAGGAGACCTTGCCTGAACGATTTGCTGCTTCACCGCTAAGCGAGCTGGCGGCTTATCATTATCCGGTACATCAAATTAGCGCAGAGTTTCAGCCTGAATCCTCAGATACGCTTTATTACTATCTGCTTTATCGGGATGGGCAGCATCAGGTGCAATTTCAGCACATCACTGCACTTTCTGCTTTAGCCATACAGCTGCTAGGCAGTCAGCCATACAGTGTTGATTCGCTAATAGCGGCTATTCATGAACAGGCGCCACAGTTTGCTATTGAAACCCTTCATCAGGGACTCACACCGTTGCTAACTCAATGGTTATCCTGTGGTGCTGTTATCCCCATCGTTCCTGATTGAATATAGATAAAATGAATGCCCGGTTTTTCATCGGGCGTTATATTTGCACTGTCAATTTCCACGGCTTTCGATTACCATTTACCCCCTTTTTTAGCTTAACTATATTTGAGAATTTTCATGGCTGGTAACGAAGATTTTAAAGAAGTGTTTAATTGGTGGTATTTTCTGGCAATTGTAGTTGCGTTGGTAGCGTTCCCGCTCCTTCCTACGCTAGCAGGTATATTCACTTACCTGATTAAATAAATTCATGCTAAACAATAATTATAAAGGACAGGCATGAGCGCAGATTACATTAAATCAGTAGTAAAAACGGTGCCGGATTATCCAAAGCCCGGCATTGAATTTCGCGACGTCACAAGCGTTTTAGAAGATTACCAGGCGTTTAGTCAGTGTATCTCTATGTTGCTGGATAAATACCGTCCCTATGGCTTTAACAAAGTTGCTGGCACAGAAGCCCGCGGCTTTTTATTTGGCGCCCCTCTGGCGCTGGAACTTGGTGTAGGTTTTATTCCGGTACGCAAACCCAACAAATTACCCCGCGACGTGCTGAGCGAAAGCTATGAGCTCGAATACGGCAAAGACACGCTGGAAATCCATAAAGATGCGATTAACCCTGGTGACAAGGTATTGTTAATCGACGATTTATTAGCGACCGGTGGCACTATTTCTGCTACCGCTAAACTGATCCGTAACCTTGGCGGTGTAGTCGAACACGCGGGTTTCGTTATCGGTTTACCGGCACTGCATGGCTATGAAAAGCTTGAAGCGCTGGGACTGGAACCGTATTGTATTTGTGAATTTGATGGCGAATAGGGACAACTAACGGTGGCATATCAGGTACTGGCAAGAAAATGGCGGCCGGGCAGATTTGCTGAACTGGTTGGCCAGGAGCACGTTGTTGCTGCGATCACCAATGCATTGGATAACGATCGTTTGCATCATGCGTACTTATTTACGGGGACCCGTGGGGTGGGTAAAACCACGATAGCGCGGATTTTCTCGAAAAGTCTAAACTGTGAGCAGGGGCAAAGTGCTAACCCCTGCGGTCAGTGCAGCACCTGTACTGAAATCGAGCAGGGTAATTACGTTGATTTACTCGAAATTGACGCCGCTTCACGAACCAAGGTTGAAGACACCCGCGAATTGCTCGACAACGTTCAGTACAGGCCTACCCGCGGTCGTTACAAAGTTTACCTCATAGACGAAGTGCACATGCTGTCTAAGCACAGCTTCAATGCCTTACTTAAAACACTGGAAGAGCCACCGCCGCACGTTAAATTTTTGCTGGCAACCACCGATCCACAAAAATTACCGATCACTATTTTATCACGCTGTCTGCAATTTAATTTAAAAGCGTTGTCGCGGGAGCAAATTGGTCGCCAATTGCAGCATATTCTGCAACAGGAACACATTGCCTTTGAAGACTCGGCCCTGGGGCTATTAGCCAAAGCGGCACAGGGCAGTATGCGTGACGCTTTAAGCCTCACCGATCAGGCCATTGCTCAGGGTAACAATCAGGTATCCGGTGCCATTGTCACCGATATGCTTGGTTTAATGGATCGCCAGCAACTGCTAAAAATCCTGTTTGCTATTGCTAAGAAGGATGCCGCTGAAGTGTTAAATCAGGCGGCAGAAATCGATGTGCTGGCGCCGGATTACAGCATTGTGCTTGCTGAACTGGCCAGTTTGCTACACCAGATGGCGCTCACGCAATGGGTGCCGGAAGCCTGTAAGCTGGAGACCAATACTGCCAAAGCCATCTATCAGCTAGCCCGTCATTTCGCGCCTGAACAAGTGCAGTTACTTTACCAAATTGCTTTGCAGGGTCGAAAGGACATGCCCTTTGCCAATGATGCGCGCAGTGCATTTGAAATGACACTCCTGCGTATGATGACTTTCGCACCGGTTGAGCCGGTTGGCGAGCGGGAAACGGTTATCCAGCAAGCGCCGGCCGCTCCAGTGCCAGACGCAGGATCTCAAATAGTGTCAGCACCTGTTGCGCCCGATGCAGATGCTTCGGTGCACCAGGAGTCGGCTATCTCTTTACCTACACCGGTAGAAGAGACTACGGAAACTGCAGAGCAACCCGGTCAACCTGATGAATCCCAACAGCTGGCCTCGCAGGCCGAGCAGTTGATGGATGAAGCGCAGGATTATCGCCAGCAAAGCGAAGCTTTAAGACAGCCGTCATCCGAGCCGCCGCATTACGATGAGCCGCCTCTGGATGATGAGGCTTATCAGCAGTTCGATAATCCGCCGGACGATGAGCTACCGCCGCCAGAGGATTATCAGCCGGCCTATCCTATGGATGCGCAGCCACAATCAGAACCTGTGCAGCAAGAACCTCCGGGCTCAGTATCCAGTACCGCTGCGATGCTGGCATTACGTCAGCGTCTTAAGCAGCAAGCCGCGGAGGACAAAGCTGACGCTGCAAAAAAGCCGGCAACCAGTAACCGGGAGTTCAAGCCTTCGCTCGCAGCCAAAGCGGCTCAAAGTGATGAGCAGGCTCCTCAGACCGAGTCAGCCAGTACACCGCAAGCAACCCAAAACGAAGACGTTCAGGTCAATAACGTTGCGCTCACCAATGATGAACCTCTGGCTCATCATGACGCCGAGACAGACACGCCGCCTCCCTGGGTGCTTGAAAACAGTCAGGATATGGCAGAAGAGCAAGGTCCGTTGTCAGTGCCGTCGGACGAGTCTGAACCGCACCATAAGACTGCCGATACCGGCTATGATGACGCTTCCGCTAGTGATGATCACCAGCCAGAGTCACAATCAACGCCAGCTTCAACAGTGGCTTACGATCCAAATCAGGCTGGTAACGTATCATTTGATACATACAGTAATTTGCCTGCTTACCTGGAAAATGGTGATAAGCTGCTCGCTGCCAGTCAAATCGATAAGTGGAGTGCACTGATTGAAGCAATGCCCATCGCGGGATTACTCAAGCAGGTCGCCTTACATTCGTTGTTTGAGCGAAAGGAAGATCAGGTATTGCTCAGGCTCGACCCGGCGCAGCAGCACCTGGTCAATGAAACAACGGCTTCACAGTTATCGACTGCCATGTCAGAAGTGCTACAATCGCCGGTAACAGTGCAGTTAGAGTTTGCTGAGGTCGTCGATACACCTTTTCAGATTCAACAGCAAATTAATACAATGCGACAGCGTCATGCGCGCCAGGTTATCCAGTCTGATGAGGTTATCTGCTCTGTTGTGGGGGCATTTAATGCAGAAGTTCTGGAAGACAGTATCCAGCCGCGCTGAGTAGCGGTGTCGCAACTTATCAATTTTTTCTATTAGAGAGATACTATTATGTTCAAAGGCGGAATGGGCAACATCATGAAGCAGGCGCAGCAAATGCAAGAGCGCATGCAGAAAACCCAGGAAGAGCTGGCAAACCTTGAAGTGGTAGGCGAATCAGGTGCCGGTATGGTGAAAGTTACCATGACCTGTAACCACAATGTGCGCCGTGTGGAGATTGATGAGTCGTTGATGGAAGACGACAAAGACATGGTCGAAGATCTGGTTGCAGCAGCATTCAATGACGCCGCGCGTCGCGTAGCCGAAACGTCAAAAGAAAGAATGTCTGACGTTACCGGCGGCATGCCTCTGCCTCCTGGCTTCAAAATGCCGTTTTAATCAGCACGTGAAGTACAGTCCCTTATTGGCAGAGTTAGTCGATAGCTTAACCTGCTTGCCTGGCGTTGGGAACAAAACAGCCCAACGCATGGCGTTTCAATTGTTAGAGCGTAATCGTGAAGGCGGCAGAACGTTGAGCGCTGCCTTGCATAACGCTATGGAGCATATCGGTCACTGTAAGCAGTGCCGTAATTTTACCGAACATGAGTTATGCGAAATCTGTCAGCACCCTCAGCGCAGCGACAGTCAGCAGCTTTGCGTAGTGGAAAGTCCACAGGACGTGATGGCTATTGAACAAACCATGGCTTACAAAGGGACTTACTTTGTATTGATGGGGCACCTATCGCCCATCGATGGGGTAGGGCCTGCTGAAATTGGTCTGGATATCCTCGAAAAGCAAATCATTGAAGGGCAATATGCCGAAGTCATTCTGGCCACCAATCCTACAGTGGAAGGCGAAGCTACGGCCCACTATATCGGTCAGTTGTGTCAGAAGCACAATGTTTCAGCCAGTCGTATTGCTCACGGTGTGCCCATTGGTGGTGAGCTGGAGTACATCGATGGCAATACCCTGACCCATGCGTTTTCTGGTCGACGGGCACTCTGAGTACCGTCGAAACTGCTGCTAATAAGTCTGTCATTTACCACTTCTTTTTTATCTAACTGACAATTTTTTACGTTTTACCGTTGAATTTTCAGCTCTGAGACCTCACTTGTCTTGTTGAAAAATAATTAAACTGACTAGGAGACTCTGGTTTATGGCTGAAGTGGCCCATCAAGAAACTCATGGCTTTCAAACAGAAGTTAAACAACTTCTGCATTTGATGATCCATTCTCTTTATTCAAACAAGGAAATCTTTTTACGCGAGCTGGTTTCAAACGCAGCTGATGCGGCAGACAAACTCCGTTTTAACGCACTGGAAAACGATAGCCTGTACGAAAATGATGGCGATCTATGCGTAAAACTTAGTGTTGATAAGGAAGCGGGCACCATTACTATTAGCGATAACGGTATTGGTATGACTCGTGATGACGTGATTGCCAACCTGGGCACCATCGCAAAGTCCGGCACTAAAGATTTCTTTAGCAAACTGTCTGGCGACAGTGCTAAAGATTCACAGTTAATTGGTCAGTTTGGTGTAGGTTTCTATTCCTCGTTTATCGTTGCCGATAAAGTTGTGGTGCGTACTCGTGCCGCTGGCGAATCTGCCGACCAGGGCGTAGAGTGGATTTCTGCCGGTGAAGGTGATTTCACTGTTGGGGATATCGAAAAAGCCGAGCGCGGTACCGAAATAACCCTGTATCTGCGCGATGACGAGAAAGAGTTCGCCGATGACTGGCGCTTACGCTCTATTATCAGTAAGTATTCCGATCACATCAGTATCCCGGTTCGCATGTGGAAAGCGCCGGTAGAAGAGCAGGATGGTCCGGACGGTGAGAAGATCCCGGCCCAGCCAGGTGAATGGGAAACCGTGAACAAAGCCACGGCGCTATGGACTCGTGATAAATCTGAAATTACCGATGAAGAATACATCGAATTCTATCGCCATGTTTCACATGACTTTGCTGAGCCAATGAGCTGGGCGCATAACAAGGTGGAAGGTAAAACTGAATACACCAGCTTGTTATATATCCCGAGCAAAGCACCGTTTGATTTGTGGAACCGTGAACAAAGCCACGGGCTGAAACTGTACGTTCAACGTGTGTTCATTATGGACGATGCAGAGCAGTTTATGCCCACTTACCTGCGCTTTGTAAAAGGCTTACTGGACTCTAACGATTTACCACTTAATGTGTCCCGTGAAATCCTGCAGGACAACAAAATCACTCAGTCACTTCGTACCGGTTGTACCAAACGCGTGCTGCAAATGCTTGAGCGTATGGCGAAGAATGATGCTGAGAAATATCAGTTGTTCTGGAACGAATTTGGTAACGTGCTGAAAGAAGGCCCGGCTGAAGATTTCGCCAATAAAGAGAAGGTAGCAGGTCTGCTGCGCTTCGCTTCAACCCATGCCGATAGCAGTGATCAAACTGTGTCACTGGCCGACTATATCGCCCGTATGAAAGACGGTCAGGACAAGATTTATTTTGTGACTGCCGATAGCTATCAGGCGGCCAAAAACAGTCCTCACCTGGAGATCTTTAAGAAGAAAGGCATTGAAGTACTGTTAATGGGTGAGCGCATTGATGAGTGGTTAATGCAGCATCTGACAGAGTTTGACGGTAAACAGCTTAAGTCGATTGCTCGTGGCGATCTGGACCTGGATGACCTGGAAGACGAAGAAAGTAAAAAGGCCCACGAAGAAGCTGAAAAGCAGGTTGAAGGTGTGTTAGAACGCGCTAAAACCGCACTGGGGGATAAGGTCATTGATGTTAAGTTTACTCACCGCTTAACCGATTCACCGGCGGTGATTGTTGCTGACGATAACGGCATGACTACGCAAATGATGAAGCTGATGGAAGCGGCTGGACAACCGGTACCTGAAGTGAAATACCACTTTGAGTTAAACCCTGAGCATCAGTTAGTGAAATTATTGGCCGACGTGCAGGACGAGACCGTGTTTAATAGCTGGACGGAAGTTCTGTTTGATCAGGCCGCCCTTTCTGAGCAAGGCAGTCTTAAAGACCCGGCTTCTTTTGTGCGCAATCTGAACGGCTTATTAATGAGTCTGTCTAAGTAAGTTGTTACGGAAGTTTAAAATAAAACGGGCAGGGTATTACCTGCCCGTTTTTTTTTTATCCGATAAAAGCGCTCTAGTGTCGACAACATTTACAGCAGGGGGAACCCCGAGACGCCAGGCGATATATCAGCGATGTTTATACCGGATGTTTTGCAGGCTGATGGAGCAACTGATTAATCTCAGGAAATAGCAGGGATAAAGTTTGTCTGGAGATAGCGAAATCCCTTAGCGATGGCGTATGTTTAGCAGGGAAGCCATTTGCTGTTAATGATTTGTGTCGACATTGTTCAATAGTTCAATTTACATACGCTATTAGTCGTAAGACAGCGGACAACACAGGCTGAGCACTTGTCACGCCGAATGGTAGTGTGTAAAGTGCCTCACAGTTATGAAATAAATAAGCGGAGAGCGCAAATATGCGAATTATACTTCTCGGTGCACCGGGAGCCGGTAAGGGTACACAAGCGCAATTTTTAATGGGCAAATATGGTATCCCGCAAATTTCTACAGGTGACATGCTTCGTAGTGCAATTAAGGCCGGAACTGAAATGGGCTTAGCAGCAAAGAAAGTCATGGACGAAGGGAAATTAGTTTCCGACGATATCATTATTGGCCTGGTAAAAGAGCGTATTGCTCAGGATGACTGTAAAGACGGTTTCCTGCTCGATGGATTTCCTCGCACTATTCCTCAGGCGGATGCCATGAAGGAAGCCGGTGTGTCAGTTGATCACGTTATCGAGTTTGATGTACCTGACGACGTTATTGTGGATCGTATGGGCGGCCGTCGCGTTCACCCTGCATCGGGCCGTGTTTATCACGTAGTTTACAACCCGCCAAAAGCGGAAGGTAAAGACGACGTGACCGGAGAAGAACTGATCATTCGTGATGATGATAAAGAAGAAACCGTGCGCGCACGACTGGGTATTTACCATGAGCAAACACAGCCACTGGTAGACTATTACAGTGCTGAAGCGGCAGCAGGCAACTGTGAGTATCACAAGCTGGATGGTACTAAACCGGTTGAAACGGTTAGTCAGCAATTAGGTGAGCTGCTGGGGTAATCCGGCCTCCCGCCATAATTTCAAAGCCGCTGCCCCGCAGCGGCTTAATTTTTGTTTCTACCGGGTTCCTGCCTGGGTCTGCGTGCAATCATTATTTTGCCCTCCAGCCGTTTCACTGTCACAATAAACACTCCTTACGTGAAGATAGTAGTGAAAAGATGATCGTACTTCCGGTTACTGCTTTTTATGCCAGTATTCTGGCATTTATCTATTTGTATATTAGTGCGTTGGTCATCATCCATCGGCGAAGCAACCGAATAGGCGTTGGTGATGGCGGCGACGAAGTGCTGCAGCGACTGATCCGCGTTCACGGTAATTTTGCAGAATATGTACCGCTGACGTTGCTGCTTCTGGCCATTCTGGAAATCAGCACTGAAATCCCCTGGCTCATTCATTTATTCGGCGCTTCGCTGGTCATTGGTCGGGTTTTACACGCTTACGGTCTTCGTCATTCCATGGGCGCTACCTGGCAAAGGATCGCGGGCATGATGCTCACACTGATGTCGCTGTTCGGTCTGGCCAGCGCTAACCTGACACTGATTTACTGGTTACCCTTTTTATGACATCGTTAACTCAATTAATCACCCCGGCGTGCCTGCTAGACCTAACCAGGTTTCGACATAACTGTCGGCGGATGCAGGCAGTGGCAGAAGCTGAACAATTAACGCTACGCCCACATGTGAAAACCCTTAAATCTCTGCAGGCAGCCGAATATTATGCCCCTGCCTCGGGCCCGATCACGGTGTCAACACTGGCTGAAGCCGCGGCCTTCGCCAGCGCCGGATATACCGATATTCTCTATGCAGTGGGTCTTTCACCCAACAAATTTCCGCACTTAGCTGCTATACAACGACTGGCTCCGGATTTTACGGTCATAGCCGACAGCCTGGTTGCTGTGAACGCCTTAACTGATTACGCCAGCGAATTAGCTTTACCTTTATCGGTGATGCTGGAAGTGGATGTGGATAATCACCGCGCTGGCCTCTTGCCTGACTCGAAGGAATTAATTGCTTGTGCCAGCACTTTGGCTGAGTCGCCTGATATTCACTTCCGCGGTATTATGACCCACGCCGGTGCTTCTTATGATTGTGATTCCAAAACGGCGCAGCAGGCTATGGGAAGGCAGGAATGTGAGCGGATATCGCAAGCCGCCACTCAGCTGTTAAAGGCCGGTATACCTTGCAAACTGATTTCTGCAGGGTCAACACCCACCGCTCTGGCCGACATAAAGCACACGGGCATTAATGAGCTTCGGGCTGGCGTATATGCCACTTTTGATTGTGTAATGGCCGGACTGGGCGTATGTGAAGCCAGTGATATAGCCCTATCTGTGCTAACTTCAGTTATTGGTCATCAGTTAGATAAAAACGAGGTGATTGTGGATGCAGGCTGGATGGCATTGTCACGCGATCAGGGGACGGCGTCTCACCAACAGGATTGTGGATACGGGCTGGTGTGTGATGAGCACGGCAAGCTTCTTGATGGCTGGTATGTGAGTGGTACCAATCAGGAGCACGGAATTATTCGCCACCGCGAAAACCTCACCCCCCCAGCGTCGATATTTGCTTACGGCAGCTTGCTGCGAATACTGCCCATTCACGCCTGCGCCACCGCAGCTCAGTATTCCAGGTACCATGTAATTGGCGAAGACGGTACCCTCTCGGATGTCTGGTCGCGGGTGAATGGCTGGTAACAGGCTGGCATATAGTCCCGAAACTTATACTTCATAACGCGGTTAATTAGGCAAAACCCCCACAGGGGGTTACACTTAAACTAACGTTGTTTTCTAGTTGCTGCCTTGATGAAGTTTCGCCAGCTATTATGTGGTATGTGTTTTTTCGGTTTGAGTATTGGGCTAACTTACGCTGATACACCCACGTTGGTGGTATTTACCGAAGTCTCCCCTCCTTACCAGTATCAGGGGGGCGACAGGGTAGAGGGCATTGCTACTGAGCGTGTTCGTAAAATTGTCGAACGAGCTGGCCTGAATGCAGAATTCAAGCTGTTCCCGTGGGCCAGAGCGATGCTGAATGTTGAACGCTCCAGTCGCGCCCTGATTTACTCCATAGCAAAAACCCCCGAGCGGGAGGGCCAGTTTCACTGGATAGCACCCGTAGCGAAATTCAATCTGAGTATTCTGACGCTGGCCAACAGCAATCATATTCAACTCGATTCTGGGTTAAATTTAACGGGCTTATCGGCGGCAGCGCAGCGCGATGACATTGCCGAGACGTGGCTGCTGGCCAAAGGGCTGGAGGAAGGCCATAACCTGCTGGTATGCGCCGATATTCTGTGTTCCTGGCAACAGTTAAAACTTGGTACTGTTGATTTTATTATTGAAGATCCTGTTCTGATCGAGAGTACAGCAAACCTGGCAGGTCTGCAGGCCTCCGATTTTAAAGTGGTGCAGCCCATTCCTGAATTAGCCGTTGTGGCTTATCTGGCGGCTAATGGCAACATGGATCCTAAGCTGGTGAAGCGTCTGCAGGAGGCGGCTCGTGAGCTGGGCTATGAGTAGCTTTAATAAAAAAGGCTACGGTAAAGTAGCCTGATTGTCTTTGGTTAATTAGCCTTTGTGACGCTCTCTGAGTACATTCACCGCATCAGAGACCGACATATCACAGGCCTGTAATAGCACGGTTAAGTGATAGAGCAGGTCAGCGGCTTCATTACGCAATTCCTCTTTATCCATTACAGTGGCAGCCAGCGCCGTTTCCACGCCTTCTTCTCCCACTTTTTGCGCAATACGCTTTATGCCTTTGCTGTACAGGCTAGCCGTGTAGCTTGACTCCGGATCGGCCGATTTACGCGCTGCCAGTACTCGCTCCAGATCGCCAACAAAGGTGTAATCGGCAACGTCGCCATCAAACCAGCAGCTTTCTGCGCCGGTGTGGCAGGTCGGGCCGTTAGGGTTGGCCAACACCAGTAACGAATCGTCATCGCAATCACTGCTCACGCTGACCAAATCCAGCGTGTTGCCGGAGGTTTCGCCTTTTTGCCATAAGCGCTGCTTAGAACGACTGAAAAAGGTGACTTTGCCGCTGGTCAACGTGACCTCGAGCGCTTCCGGGTTCATGTAACCCTGCATTAATACTTTACCGGTCACCGCATCCTGCACAATGGCAGGCAGCAGGTTATCCATTTTCTGCCAGGCTAGCTGGCTCTGAGTGTCTTGATTAATCTTCATAGTTGATTCCTTACGCACCCACAGTGTAACGCTGGCGCATGGGGACACCTGCATCGACCAGAGTCGCCTTTAATTCGTCGATGTTGATAATGCCTTTATGGAACACTGAAGCGGCCAGCGCGCCGTCTACATCCGCTTGCTTAAACACGTCGGTAAAGTGTTCAATGGCACCGGCACCACCGGAGGCTATCAGCGGGATATTGCAGACCTCACGAACCGCTGTCAGCTGCGCCAGATCATAGCCTTTGCGCACACCGTCCTGATTCATACAGTTCAGTACAATTTCGCCTGCACCCCGTGACTGCACTTCTTTAATCCAGTCCAGAGTCTGCCAGGCAGTTTGCTGGGTGCGGCTTTCATCACCGGTAAACTTGTATACCTCGTACTGATTGTTCGCTTCGTTATAAAAGCTGTCGATGCCAATCACCACACATTGCTGACCGTAGACGTCATGCAGTTCATTAATCAGTTCCGGGTTGGTCAGAGCCGGTGAGTTTATCGAAATCTTATCGGCACCCATTTCCAGAATGCGTCCGGCATCTTCTACCGATTTAATACCGCCTGCCACGCAAAATGGAATGTCAATTACCTGGGCAATACGGCTGACCCAGCTTTTGTCCACTACGCGCTGATCAGAGCTGGCGGTGATATCATAAAACACCAGTTCATCGGCACCGGCCTTAGCATATTGCTCCGCCAGTGGGACAATATCGCCAATGATTTCGTGATTACGAAACTGAACGCCTTTTACGACTTTGCCGTCGCGTACGTCAAGACAAGGAATTATCCGTTTTGCCAGCATGCGATCGCCTCCTCAACGGTGAATTTACCTTCCAGTAATGCCCGGCCTAAAATGACGCCGCCCACACCGGTAGGGCGCAGGACACGAATATCATCGAGCCCGCCAATGCCGCCAGAGGCCTGCCAGGAGACGTTAGGGAACTGTTTGCTTACTTCGGTATACAGTTCAACGTTTGAACCCTGCAGGGTGCCGTCACGGCTGATGTCTGTGCACAGCACGTGTTTAGCATCCACTTCGGCAAAGGCTTCGAGGATTTGCTCCAGTGACACGCCGGAATTCTCCTGCCAGCCATGGGTCGCAATAAACTTATTGCCGTCATCGTCGATGTTAATATCCAGCGCCAAGACAATGTGCTCCGGCCCGTACTGTTTTACCCAGCTTTTTACCAGCTCAGTTTGTTTTACTGCCAGCGAGCCAATGACTACACGACTAACACCAGACTCAAGCAACTGGGCGACTTCGCGCTCTTCACGAATGCCACCGCCAGACTGGAATTTCATTCGCTTGGTATCCACCATGGCGCGAATCAGTTCCAACTGACGTTTGTCGGTGTCTTTGGCACCGGTGAGGTCAACAATGTGTAACCACTCGGCACCCTGATCAGCATAGCTGTGTACTACCTCAACCGGGTCTAGGGTGTACTGGGTTTTTTGGTTATAGTCGCCCTGGTACAGTCGCACCACGGCGCCGTCGATTAAATCGATAGCAGGTATAATCATGATTATAGGTTCACAAAGTTGGTTAACAGTTGCGCGCCGGCTTCACCTGAACGCTCAGGGTGGAATTGCACCCCAAAGAAATTATTGTGCTGGATGGCTGCAGAAAACGTCTGGCCGTACTCGCAGCTCGCCAGGGTGTGCTCATAAACCGGCACTGCAAAGCTGTGCACAAAATAAAAATAGGTGCCTTCGCCTAACCCTTTAAACAGTGGTGAGTCGCCGACCGGGCGAATAGTATTCCAGCCCATGTGCGGTAAGCGCAACTCGCCAGCCTGCATACGTTTTACATGGCCGGGTAATAGTTTTAAGCAGTCGATAGTACCGGTTGTGGCTTCATCAGATTGCTCAACCATAAGCTGCATGCCTAAGCACACACCCAGTACCGGCTGCGTTAACGCTTGCAGCGTCGGAATAAGCTGTTTGGCAGTAATGCTGGTCATGGCTGCACCTGCTGCGCCAACGCCGGGTAAAAATACCTTATCGGCACCTTTAATAACCGCAGGATCATCCGATACCGTTACACTGACACCCAGACGCTCAAGGGCAAATTTAACCGAGGAAATATTGGCGCAACCGGTGTTAACAATAACAATGGTTTGCTGGGTCATTACAGGGCTCCTTTACTGCTTGGCAGGGCATCACCCGAACGGGTAATTGCCTGACGCAAGGCCCGGCCAAATACCTTAAACAGGCTCTCTACCTGATGGTGAGCATTGCCTTCGCTGGTGGATAAGTGCAGCGACAGGCCCATGCTTTGTGCCAGTGAGTAAAAGAAGTGCTCAACCATCTCGGTGGCCATTTCGCCAACCTGATCACGGCTGAATTTGGCATCAAACTTCAGATAAGGGCGATTGGAAATGTCCATAATACATTCGGCGCGACACTCATCCATCGGCAAAGCAAAGCCAAAACGGCCAATGCCACGCTTATTACCCAGTGCTTTTTTAAGCGCTTCACCTAACGCCAGTGCAGTGTCTTCTACACTGTGGTGATCGTCGATATGCAGATCGCCATCGGTTTTGAGTTGCAGCTCAAAGCCCCCGTGGGTGGCTATCTGGTCGAGCATATGGTCGAAAAAGCCCATGCCGGTGGCAATAGTCGATTTTGCCGCAGAGTCTAAATCAACGCGCACGTGTATACTGGTTTCAGAAGTGGTGCGGGTGACTTCGGCAATGCGGGAAGACGCCAGCAATTGCTTTTCAATAACCGGCCAGTTAACGCCGTCACGGCTGTACTGAATCCCTTTAATCCCCATGTTATCGGCCAGTTGCATGTCAGTCATGCGATCGCCAATCACATAGGAGCGGGTAAAGTCGACCTTGCCCTGCTGCAGATAATCTTTAACCAGTCCCAGCTTTGGCTTGCGGCAGGAGCAGTTGTCTTCATCAAAATGCGGGCAAATGAGTACATCGTCAAAGGTCACGCCCTGGCTTTCAAACACCGCCATCATGGCATTGTGGGGCAGGTCGAAATCGGCCTGCGGAAAGCTGTCGGTACCCAGGCCATCCTGATTGGTAACCATTACCAGTCTGAAGCCAGCGGCTTTCAGTTTCAATAACACCGGGATCACCTGGGGTTCGAAGACCAGTTTTTCCAGACTGTCGAGTTGCTTGTCGATAGGTGGCTCTTCTACCAGAGTGCCGTCACGGTCGATAAATAAAATAGCTTGCTGGCTCACAATGATGCTCCCGCTTGCTCAAAATAAGCGTCTAATAAGGAAAGTAAACGCTGATTCTGTTCAGCGCTGCCAAGAGTTACCCGCAGGCAGTTTTGCAGGTTAAGTTGTTTGGATTGATCGCGAATAAGCATGCCCTGACTCACCAGGTATTGCATGATCTGCGCGCAATGGCTGTGGCGGAACAAAATATAGTTGGCTTTTACATCACCCACCAGTTCCACGCCGGGCCGTTTGGCCAGCTCCGCCTGCAGCGTAGTGCGCTGTTCATTTAAAAACGCCACCTGTTGCTGCATTCGCGCAATATTGTCAGGCGTTAGCGCCTGCGCCACAATTTGCGCCACCGGTGCCGGAATAGGGTAAGGGGCGATGACTTTCAGTAATGCCTGAATAATCGCTTCGCTGGCGATAGTAAAACCACAGCGTAAACCGGCCAGGGCAAAGGCTTTGGAAAGCGTACGTAATACCACCAGGTTAGGGTAAGTTGCCAGCTCAGTTGCCCAGGTGTTTTCGATATCAAACTCAATGTAGGCTTCGTCTACCACTACCAGAGCGGTGTCGGCAAAATGCTCAAGTACCGCAGTTAAGTCAGCTTTGCTCACCTGGGTACCGGTGGGGTTGTTAGGCGCGCAGATAAACACCAGGTTAACGTTTTCGGTGGCGCAAATCCCGTCTACATCCAGGCTGAAATCGTCGTTTAACGGCACCCGTTTTATGCCCACATCACAGGTTTCCGCACTGATGGCATACATGCCATAGGTAGGTGGGCAAATCAGAATATTGTCTTCACCCGGGGTACAAAAGGTACGAATTAACAGCTCGATGCCTTCATCGGCACCGCGTGTAACAATCAGTTGTGTTTTATCTACCCCGGCGTAGCTTGCATAGCCGTTAATCACACTGTCGGGCTGACAGGAGGGATAGCGGTTAAAATTACTGGCATCAATATCGTAAGGGTTGGCAAAAGGCGATTCGTTGGCGTTGAGCCAGTCCTGACCACCGGAAAATAACCGGCGCGCTGATTCATAGGGTTTCAGCGGCACCAGATTGGCGTTGATTAAAGTATCAACCAGTTTGCTCGTCATAGCGGTCTCTGTAAGTTAATCGTTTTGCTTGTTCAATTTATCCAGGCGAAAGCCAACCGCGTTGCGGTGAGCATCAAGCCCTTCAGCATCGGCCAGTTGCATAATAGCCGGGCCTAAATTGCGCATGCCGTCTTCACTGAGCTCCTGAATAGTGTAGCGGCGCATAAAGTCCAGCAATCCCAGACTGGAGTAATTTCTGGCGTAGCCATACGTAGGTAAAACGTGGTTGGTACCAGAGGCATAGTCGCCGGCACTCTCCGGAGACCACGGGCCTAAAAATATCGAGCCTGCATGCTTAATCAGCGGCAGCAAGCCCCGGGCATTATCACACTGCACAATTAAGTGTTCCGGTGCATACTGGTTACTAACCGCGATGGCTTCATTGATCGTGTCGGTAACAATGTACCTTGCGTTTTCCATGGCTTTGCTGGCGATGCTGTTTCGCGACAACGCTGCCAGCTGTTTGGTGACTGCCATTTCCACAGCTTCAATAAGTGTTGCACTGTTAGTTACCAGGATGGCCTGAGAGTCCGGACCGTGCTCAGCCTGTGATAGCAGATCGGACGCCACAAAATCGGCATCGGCGCTGTCATCAGCCAGCACCAAAACTTCTGATGGACCCGCAGGCATATCAATCGCGGCACCATCGGCACGCTGACTGACCTGTTGTTTAGCTTCAGTCACAAAACTGTTACCGGGGCCGAAGATCTTATCGACTTTGGTGATAGTCTCGGTGCCAAACGCCATGGCCGCGATAGCCTGGGCACCACCACAAAGATAAATTTCACCAATGCCACAGCATTTGGCCGCGTAGGCAATTTCCGGGGCAATTTCCTGTTCAGCATTGGGCGGTGTGCACAGTACCTTGCGCTCACAACCGGCTACCAGAGCGGGTACCCCCAGCATCATCACGGTGGAGGGCAGTGGTGCACTGCCGCCAGGAATATATAAGCCTACGGCTTCCAGCGCCGTAAAGCGCTGTTCGCAGACCACGCCTGGCGTAGTGGTCAAACGGATATCCTGAGGATATTGTGCCTCATGGAATTGCTTTACATTGGCAAAAGCGGTCTGAATCGCGCTTTGCACTTGTGGCGTTACTCGCTGCGCCAGTTCGTCACGTTTTTCAACACTAAGTTTTAAACTGTTTAGTGCCGGTGAGTCAAAGCGGCGGGTAAATTCCAGCACTGCGTCGTCGCCACGCTGTTGCACGGCTGCCAGGATATCGGCCACTGTAGCTTTGAGTCTGGCGCTGTCGGCCATGGCCGGGCGGGCCAGGGCTGCAACTTGTTCAGCGGTAGTCAGAGTAGACCAGTTAATCATAAGATTAGCCTCGCATTAACCCATCATTTTTTCGATTGGCATAACCAGGATTGAGCTGCAACCCAGCGCCTTAAGTTTTTCCATGGTTTCCCAGAACAGGTTTTCCGGGCTGACCACATGAATAGCTACGGTGTCGTCGCTACCTGCCAGTGGCAGTACCGTTGGGTTTTCAGCGCCGGGTAATAAACTTTTAACCTGTTCCAGGTAGGCTTTGGGTGCGTGAAGCATAATGTATTTGCTTTCTTTGGCCTGAATGACACCGTCAATACGCGGTACCAAGCGGTTAATCAGGGCGGCTTTCTCTTCGGTCAGTTCGCCGTCTGCACGTTGAATCAACACCGCTTTTGAGCGGAAAATGACTTCTTCTTCCTGCAAACCATTGGCCTCCAGGGTGGCACCGGTAGACACCAAATCGCAAATGGCATCAGCAACCCCAGCACGAGGCGCTACTTCTACGGAACCGGTCAGCATGACCGCTTTGGCGTTAATGCCTTGCTCTTTGAAATAACGCTCGAGTAAATAGGGATAGGTAGTCGCTACCTTTTTGCCGGCCAGAGACGCTGCGCCGGTATAGTCCATCTCGGTAGGCACGGCGAGGGATAAACGGCAACCGCCGTAATCAAGGCGGCGCAGTACTTCGAAGTCGGCTGGTTTGCCGGCGGCCTGGCGCTCAAGCATTTTTTCTTCCAGCTCGTTTTCACCGATAAAGCCCATATCCACTACACCGTCCATAACCAGGCCCGGAATATCATCGTCGCGGACTCGCAGCAGGTCGATATTTTCGTTGGTAGAATGGGCAATCAGCAGGCGATCGCGAATGTTAAGTTTGATGCCTATAGCTTTAAGAAGTGCAATGCTGTCGTCGCTTAAGCGACCGGATTTTTGAATTGCAATTCGCAGTCTGCTGCTGTTATCACTCATGGTGATGGTCCTCTAATTAGTCCTGAATTTGTGCGCCATTAACGAAAAACCCCCGGAAGTTTCCTTCCGGGGGTCGATATTTGGTATCTGCGCCACTGGAAGGAGAACAACAACCTTCCAGCACAAACCTGAAAGGTTATGCTTTATGATGGTGGTGATGAATGGCGGCGCGTTTAATCATGTATAAAATTTGGTTCAATAATTTAGACGCGCAAACAATAGCCAAGACGCGCAGTCATTGCAAGCGTTTTGCAACTTTTGCGGGCAAATATACTCTAACTAATCGTTATAAGACCTGTAAGTTTGGAATGAATAATCTAATCTGGTGAATAAATATACATTAAGGCGTATAATTAGGGCAAAAGTGGGGAGGCAGTTGTGAGTAACGATCTATTGTTTTCAATATTGCCACGGGAAGGCAAGGTGCCGGTAGTGGTGGATGAGAAGGTTAAGCGCGTTAGTAAAGAAACGCGCGCTAAAAACCTCTCTGAAGACGAAAAAGAGACGCACGACGAAGAGCGTCTGATCAGCGAGCAAGAGCAGTATAAAGTCCATGAAAAAGCGCCGCAGCAAGAGCAGGACGCTGCCAGACAGCAGCCTGATCAGCAATCTGATGAGCAGTCAGCAGCGCCAGAAACAGATAAAGAGGAAGAGCTGCTTTACGACAGTCACGGTGAAACGCCGGAGCATCATCATGATCCTGATGCGCCGCACATTGATATCTACGAGTGAGTTTTAGCCGTTCGGTCGGTATCCAGCCAGAGTAAAAACGCAGGCAGAAACAGTAAATCAATGACCAGCGCACCTACCAGAATTATGGCCGTTAGCAGGCCCATATCCGAATTCAGCGCAAAACTGGACAGACTAAGAATACCAAAGCCGACGGTCAGCACTGTGGTGGTTACAATAAGCGCCTGACCAATGGTTTTATAAGCGTATCTCACCGCTTCTTCGGCGGTCTTACCCTGCTCCCGGGCTTTCTTATACTTCGATAAGAAATGCACCGTATCA
>OJDQ01000352.1_pt1 | contig 22118 bp, 19 predicted proteins | sample 1592851 | NCBI WGS metagenome assembly OJDQ01 (sample SAMN05416774, study PRJEB24817) | seawater metagenome | isolation source: Sea water | place: Canada:Atlantic | collected 2013-07 | reverse complement strand
GGCCCTCAATGGTTAACCATATTTGCCCATCCTGAATGGTGACCTGTATTTGCATAGAACGCTGCACCGCTCTTTCGAGGATAGCGGCCAGTGCTTCTGGTACGGTAAATACCGAGAGGTTTTTGCGGGTTTGTAACTTAGAGCTCTCTTTCTTCCACCATGCGTCAAAGCTGTTGTCGGCGTAAGCATAGATCATCATTTGCTGGCTTTGATTGCAGCCTTTTTTAATTCGCTGTTCTGAAGGCTGGCCTAGCTCGATCCACAACTCAATTTCATCACTGAAGTTCTTTTGCCACAGATCAGGCACATCATCATCTGATAACCCCTTGGTAAACTGCAGCCGCTCATGGGCATTAACGATAAACGCTATTATACGCAGCATCATCCGCGCATCGTTTTCAGACGGATGTCGGGCAATGGTCAGGTTATGGTCATTGTAATAGTTGCGGTCCATGTCGGTAATCGACAGGTCTGCTTTAAAAATGGTTGCTTTAAGTGCCATGGTGATCCTGAGTTATAGACAGTGTGAACAACCTTTAACGGGATCGTTAGCGTTGTTCAGCAGCTTTGGCCTATATTACCAGCTATTTTGCCAGGGAGTGCGCTGGGCGCATTAAAATGTACTGAAAACTCACGTTATAAGCGAAGAACGGGTAGAGGGTAAAACACAGAAATCTGCAATTTCCCGCTGCGCACGTACGCCGACTTAACTATTAATTGTAATTTGATTTACAAGGAGTTTTTGAATGTCTTTCGAGGAATGGTGCCCAGGGGTGGGTGAAGCCGTACGCTTTATGCGAAGCTTTGCTTCGCGTACGGATGAACGACGAAAATCTGTGATTTTCGGCTGGGTTAGTCCGCCGATTTGATAAAAGCTTGAATTTATTTATAAATAAGAAGTTTGAAACGTCTTTCGAGGAATGGTGCCCAGGGGCGGACTTGAACCGCCACGACCGTTAGGTCACTAGCACCTGAAGCTAGCGTGTCTACCAATTTCACCACCTGGGCCTTCGCGTTTAGCTCGTTGCTCAACGCGGGCGGAAAGATACGCTCTTGGGCTAATCTTGTCAATCACTTCTTATCACTTTTTCCTAAATTTTTGCATCCAACCGCCTGAGTATGGGCAATATCCTGCAAACTCATCTTGCCGGTGGGATCCATGCTGTAATATTGCGCAAACCAAAGCTGTAATGTTGCCATCGCATCATCGAGCGCATTGTGCGTCGGTGCCAGTGGTAAGTTTAAGCGCTGCCGACACACGGTCAGGGTGGCGCTATTGGGCGGCAACACATCATGCTGTTTTTGCAGCTGATACACCGCCAGCTTAAGCGTGTCGAGGGTAATAACCTCTGGCAGGTACATATCGTTAGCCGTTAACACCTTATCCAGCACTGCCAGGTCGAGCCCGGCATTATGAAATACCCAGACATGGGTCTGAGCATAAGGAGCGAGGCGCTCCAGTGCTTCCCTGATATGTGTCCCCTGAGCAATATCATAGGCTGTGAGGCCATGGATAACCGGGCTTTGTTCCAAGTCCCCTGAAGCTCTGACCACGGCGTAATAACAATGACTCAAATCGATACTGCCCGCTTTTCCTTCGGTCCAGCCAATGGAAGTAACCTTGGCTTTTTGCGGATCAAGCGAAGTCAGCTCCAGGTCTACGGCTAATAAAGGCAGGTCCCTGAGCATTTGATGTTTACGACTCTCGGGTAAGGCCGAGCCACCACTAATCCATTGCTGTATACGCCGCCAGAGCGACGGTTGTTGCTGCGCCGGCATATCAGGACATGCCGCCGGAGAACTTCATCACCGCCGCCTGTTGAGCCCGTTCAATGGCCTGAAAAGCCGCTTTCAACTGATGCTTCTCAATTGACGATAAGTCACTCACCGACACCAGGTTATTGGTCACTTTATTGTGCAGTTGATGACGCCAGCGCAATCGATTCAAGAATAGCCAGATATCCCGCAGGTTGTCGGCGTCGCGGCTGGATAACCCCGCCCCCGCAGGAAGCGCAGCCAGTCTGCCAAGTGTCGATGGCATGGTCAGCCCATTGGCCAGCGCATAAAGCCGCACCAGGTTGTTAATAATAGCAATAGCTCTCACTTTCAGATCGATGGCATCTTTCACGCTATGGCCTTTTTCATAGGTGAATTTTTTAAACATCGACAGCGGTACCGAGGCATCATTGGCCTGGCGAGCCAGCGCCGCCAGAAACATGGGTTGTTTTAACAGCGGCACTCGTGCCATCTGCATTTTTCTGAACAGATCCACGTCGCCGGCTGCCGCCCGGGCATCCAGAAAAATATTAAAATACATAATGGCTTTATTGGTGGGCTGATTTACCCAGCTTTTGGCTTCATTAATCGCGGCATCCAGCGATAATCTTAAATCCGCATTACTGGCCATAATATTGCCCGGACACAATTTTATGCCGCACTTACCCAACCCGTTACAGACATACTCAGCCATTTGGGCAAAGTATGCGGCTTCCTGCTCGTCAGGCTCCCGTTCAAGCAGCAGCCCGTTATCCTGATCTGACCCCATGGTCTGGTCTTCTCGCGCCTGAGAACCATAGACTATCCACGCATAATCGAGCGGCGCCGGCCCATTTTGTTGCTGGTAATAACTAATCAGTTTACGGGTCATAATATCGGTGGCCTGAGCCAGCACTTTACCTGCAATATCAAAGTCACCGGGGCGCTTGGCGTGAGTCGCAAAATAATGCGGCATCTGCCAGGATAAACGGGTCAGCTCGTACAGGTTTTCGGCCTTTGAGAGCTCGCCAATCACAAACAACACGTTGCCTTTTTGATGGCGTATCACATCCGACGCGGTAACCATCCCCACCGGTTGTCGGGTGGTGCGGTCGACTACCGGCAAGTGATGAATATTGCGTTCCGTCATCAGTGCCATGGCATCAAACATGGTGCGGTTTTGAATAATCATTGCCGGCTTTTCAGTCATAATAGACTTTACCGGTAAACTTACGTCCAGCCCGGTAGCCACTACCCGGTTGCGTAAATCCCTGTCAGTGACAATGCCTGTCAGCTTATCGTGCTCGGTAATCAGTAACGAGGATACATTACTCGCCGACATCATTTCAGCGGCCTGCTGCACCGATAAACTCACATCTATTCTTACCGGCGGCCGCTCAATCACCTCCGACAAGGCCTTATACAGCCACATGGAGTTTGAGTCCTGCACAGCCTGATTTTGTAAAGCTTCGCTTTTGGTACTTTGAAAGAAATTGGCAATTTCCGGCATTTCGAGGGATTTTTTAAACGCCGCTTCGCTAAAAGAGTACACCAACCCCGGACTGTCTATTTCTACTTCCAGCGGGTAGGTCACGCCGTCAATAAGCGCGTGAAAGCCAAAGTAATCCCCTTCACTTAAGTGCCGCTGTGGCCCGTCGCTGTCTTTTACCGAAAACTGACCGCTCTGAATCAGAAACAACCGACCGGTATTTTCATTCAGTAATGCCTGCTGATTTTCCTTTGCCAGATAGATCAGCCGTGCCTTCTGTGCCAGTTCGTCGAGCATCTCACCTTTGAGTTGATCAAAAGGCGCTGACGTTTTTAAAAAATCGATTACTTGCTGCGGCGTGGTACTCATCAGTAGTCCCCAAAAGCGTTTTTATTGCATTGCAGTACATACAAGCATAGCTGGTTTTAGCACATGGCTGACTGTGCCAGATCAAGGCTATTTATGCCTGAATAACGTTTTATTCACGTCACTCAGGGATAAATAAAGAAGGCCCACCACAAGGTGAGCCTTTTTTACTGTATTGCTAGCAGGTCTTAGTGAGCCGAAGCTTCACCCGAACCTTTCGGGAAGCGGATACTTTCAACCATTTCCTGAATTTCCTGCGGCGCTTCATCAGTCATCTTGAACACGCCATAGGCTACGCCGAAGTTCACCAGCATACCCAGAGTACCGATACCTTCCGGAGAAATACCAAACCACCAGTTAGCAGGCACGTTAGCGGCCGGATTCACAAACTTGAAGTAGATGATATAGGCTGCAGTAAACGCGATACCTGAGATCATACCTGCCACAGCACCTTTATCATTCATACGCTTGCTAAAGATACCCATAATGATGGCCGGGAAGAAACTCGAGGCCGCGAGACCGAACGCGAAGGCGACCACCTGCGCGACGAATCCTGGCGGGTTAATCCCAAAGTAACCGGCAATCACAATGGCCACACCGGCTGCCAGTCGGGCATAGCCCAGTTCAGCTTTATCGGAGATGTTTGGCGCAAAGTTACGTTTCAGTAAGTCATGCGATACTGAGGTAGAGATTACCAGCAGCAAGCCTGCCGAGGTAGACAGTGCCGCAGCCACACCACCCGCTGCCACCAATGCGATTACCCATGCAGGCAGGTTCGCAATTTCAGGGTTAGCCAGTACCATGATGTCACGGTCAACTTTCACTTCGTTAGCACTGTTAGGGTCGGTAATACTACCCGCTGCATAGTACATGTTGCCATCACCGTTCTTATCGTTAAATTCGATAAGGCCGGTTTTTTCCCAGTTTTTAATCCAGGTCGGCGCTTCAGCATAAGGCGTACCCGCCAGATCCGGACCATTGATGGTTTCAATCATGTTTACGCGGCCAAATGAAGCCAGTGCCGGTGCAGTGGTATACAGGATAGCGATGAAGACCAGCGCCCAACCCGCACTCTTACGTGCATCACGTACTTTAGGTACAGTGAAGAAACGTACGATTACGTGCGGCAGACCCGCAGTACCTACCATTAACGCGAAGGTAATAAAGAACACATCAATGGTACTCTTCGTGCCGGTGGTATATTCATTAAACCCTAAGGCCATGGATATATTGTCCAGCTTCTCAAGCATGTACATCCCGGACCCATCAGCCAGTGTGGCACCGAATGCCGTTTGCGGCAGAATGTGACCAGTCACCATTACCGAGATAAATACACAAGGGACTAAGTAAGCAAAAATCAGTACGCAGTACTGGGCAACCTGAGTGTAGGTAATGCCTTTCATACCACCTAATACGGTGTAGAAGAATACAATTGCCATACCGATAACCACGCCGGTTACGATATCAACTTCCAGGAAGCGGCTGAATACCACGCCCACACCACGCATCTGACCGGCAACGTAAGTAAAGCTTACGAAGATGGCACAGAATACCGCCACAGTACGTGCGGTTTGTGAGTAGTAGCGATCACCAATGAAATCCGGTACAGTAAATTTACCGAATTTACGTAAGTACGGTGCCAGACATAACGCCAGCAGTACATAACCACCGGTCCAGCCCATCAGGTAAACCGCGCCGTCGTAACCCATAAAGGAAATCAGACCGGCCATAGAAATAAATGATGCGGCTGACATCCAGTCCGCTGCGGTTGCCATACCGTTAAGGACAGGTGGAACACCACCGCCGGCAACATAAAAGTCGTTGGTTGAACCAGCGCGAGCCCAAATCGCAATAGCGATATACAGGGCAAACGAGGCGCCAACGATGATAAAGGTTAATAATTGTACATCCATTGGATTACTCCTCGTCTACGCCGTATTTTTTGTCTAACGCATTCATTTTGGCCATATACACAAAAATGAGTACCACAAACACGTATATTGCACCTTGCTGTGCAAACCAGAATCCCAGCTTAAAGCCAAAGAATTGGATCTCGTTTAGCACATCTACTAAGAGAATGCCGGCGCCAAAAGACACGACAAACCAGACTACTAACAATTTGGCGAGGATGGAGAGATTCTCCTTCCAATACGCCGTTTTGTCGTCATCACTTTTAAATGCCATCTTTCCGTCCTCATCAACAGGTTAATTCGATGTTCTATTTTTACATTTTCCTAACGGAGAGCTTCTCAGGCGACTTTAGCGCTTACTTTAGCAATCCCAAACCGCCAAAATCGCCTAAAAACCGCATAATTAGGAGCTTCGGATATACTCTAGACGGGCATGACAATTCAAGAAATGAGACCATGGTCGTAGGTCAGGTCTTAGGGGCTTGGTTATAATGCAATCAGATTTGTTAAAAACCTGTTAGGACAAGGCATGACGTTCGGTTGGGTTTCACTCGCACTCGTTTATTTATTTTTATTATTTTATATCGCCAGTTGGGGAGATAAGAATTCTCCCACCGCCAGATGGATCACCTCTCACCCGGTGATTTACTCACTGGCGCTGGCTATATATTGTACTGCCTGGACGTTTTTCGGCGCGGTGGGTCAGGCTGCCCGGGATACCTGGATTTATCTGCCTATCCTGCTGGGGCCGGTGCTGGTATATATTCTGGGCTACCGGTTTATCTATAAACTGACGCTGGTCAGCAAAAAACAACACATTAATACCATAGCCGACTTTATAGCCTCCCGTTATGGTAAACGCCAGGCTGTGGCGTTGCTTGTTACCATTATTGCGTTAATGGCTACTATCCCTTACATAGCCCTGCAGCTAAAAGCCATAGGCGCTACATTCAGGCTGTTAACGAACCAGCCTAACAGCCAGTTTATCATTGTACTGGCCACCGCCTTTATTGCCCTGTTTGCGATTTATTTCGGCACCAAACAAACCGACGTTACGGAGTACCGCCGCGGTTTAATTCTGGCCATTTCCTTTGAATCATCCATTAAGCTCCTGGCGCTGGTTCTTGTTGCCATCGTCGGCTATCAGGCTTGGTACGAGCAGGAAACACGGCCTATCCTGGAAGACTTCCTTACCACTGAGGCGTTGTCTCAGTTTTCTTCTTTTACCTTTTTTGCTCAGGTTATTATGGCTGCCGCGGCGGTCATTTGTTTGCCCCGTCAGTTTCATGTAGCGATCGTTGATAACCTGAGCCTGAACCATTTAAAAACCGCACGCTGGTTGTTCCCGCTGTATCTGGCAATCACAGCAGCAGTTATTCCTATTATTGCTATGGCCGGGCAGTCTGTATTCGCCGATAACCCTATTGAGCCGGATACGTACGTGTTATCGCTGGCTATGTTCTCAGAGTCTTTCCTGCTCCAGGTGATCGTATTCGTAGGGGGGTTATCTGCTGCCACGGCAATGATTATTGTGGCCACTTTAACCCTCAGTACTATGCTGACCAACGACGTGGTTCTGCCCCGGTTGCTGGCGGTTAAACAGCATTCCGCCTCCTACGGCGACTATGGTAAACGTATCCGTTTAATCAGGCGTATTATCATCGGCATTATTCTGCTGCTGGCGTTTTTATACCATCAGCAAATGACCGGCAGTCGTTCGCTCCACTCCATAGGGTTAATTGCTTTTTCACTGGTAATTCAGCTGATGCCCGCTGTGATTGGCGGTTTGTACTGGAAACGAGGCCATGCTCACGGCGTCTATGCCGGGCTGGTGGTGGGCCTCATTACCTGGGTGCTGTGGCTGGTTTTGCCGATCGTTAATGTTTCCTCGTCAGACTTTGAACAAAGTGAATTGCTAAGCCAGGGCGCTATCATCAGTCTTATCGCCAACACCATCGCCTATTGCCTGTTCTCCTGGTTTGCCCCGGCCCGGTTGATTGACCGGATTCAGGCCGAAGCCTTTGTATCACCGGCCGAGGTCCGTAATACCCCGCTTAAAAATCAGAGTGTCAACGTGACCATTGCCGATTTGATCACACTGCTCTCCACGTTTATGGGCACCGGACGCTGTAAGCAACTGGTTAACGAATACCAGCAACTTCACCACACCACCATAGAAAGCTCTCAGGTACCGGATGAAGCCTTTATGGCTTTCTGCGAACGGGCACTTGGCGGAGTAATCGGGGCATCCAGTGCCAAAGCGCTAATCGACAGTGTATTACGCGGTAAAAAGCTCGACTTTACCGAAGTGATTAACTTCTTTGACGACACTACCCAGGCCATGCAGTTTAATATGACGGCCCTGCTTACCTCACTGGAAAACATGGATCAGGGTATCAGCGTGATCGACAAACACCTGAATCTGGTGGCCTGGAACAAACAGTACGCAGCCTTGTATACCTATCCGGAAGAGTTGCTGGTTGTCGGCACCCCCATTGAAAAACTTATGCGCTATAACGCTGCAAAGGGCGAGTTTGGTGCCCACGATATCGAAGTGGAAGTTGAAAAACGGCTCGAACATTTACGCTCCGGTACGCCCCACCGTTTTACCCGCCAACGTAGTGACGGCCGGGTGATTGAAATGGTGGGTAACCCCTTGCCTGGGGGCGGCTTTGTAACCAGCTTCAACGATATTACCGGCCACGTGGAAATACAGCAGGCACTGGAAGAGTCAAACATTGACCTGGAACTGCGAATTAAAAAGCGTACCGAAGAAGTTCACTCCATTAACGCCGAACTTCGGCTGGAAATAGAACGTCGCCGCGGCGTAGAAAAAGAGCTTATCCGGGCCCGCAAGCAGGCCGAAGATGCTAACGCCAGCAAAACACGGTTTCTGGCGCTGGCCAGTCATGATGTACTGCAACCCCTTAACGCCGCCAAGTTGTATGTCTCTGCGTTACAGGAAGCCAGATTACCGGAATCGGTGAATAACATCGTTAATAAACTTAATCACTCGGTAAGTTCCAGTGAGGCCTTAATTGCCACGCTGCTGGACATATCCCGTCTGGATCAGGGCGAATTGAAACCTAATCCGGAACCGGTGAATCTGAAAGAATTGTGTGACCCCATAGTCGATGAGTTATCGATGCGGGCAAAAGATAAAGGGGTGCAGTTAAAAACCCGTTTGCTGGATTGTTGGGTCTATGCCGACAAAACCTTTTTGTATCGCATTATCCAGAACCTGCTATCTAATGCCGTAAAATATACCGATTCGGGTAAAGTTCTGTTTTCAACCCGCAAACGGGCCGGAAAGATACTCATAGAAGTGCGCGACACCGGCATCGGCATTTCCAAAGAGCAACAGGCTTTAATTTTTAGCGATTTTTACCGCACCCACGAAAGTTCTGAGCACGGTATCGGTTTGGGGCTGGGTGTTGTCAGACGCCTTAGTCAGCAAATGCAGTGTAAGGTACAGGTAGAGTCCAGGGTTGGCCGGGGTAGCTGTTTCTCCCTGAGTTTCCCCATGACCCAGCCGCTGGCAACCAAAAGTACCTCTCTGGCCAACCCCACGGCGTCGTTCAGAGGCTTACGGGTATTGTGTGTTGACGATCAGCAGGAAAATCTCGACGCCCTGCAAACGCTGTTGAATAAATGGGGAGTAAGAACGGTACTGGCTGATAATTGGGACGATGCCATTACCCAGGCTGATATTTTCTCGCCGCAAATTTTGCTGATGGATTACCAGCTTGGTAACAATCAGAACGGTCTTGATCTAATTGATGCTATTCGTCAGCACCTCGACATTGTGCTCCCGGCGTCGCTGGTAACTGCCACCCACGATGAAGATCTGGTAACCCGCTGTAAGGAACAGGGCGTAAACTATCTGAGTAAACCCATTAAGCCGGCCAAACTCAGGGCGCTGCTGAAAAGCATGACCCGTTATATTAAGCATGCCCACTAATAGTGGGCATAACCCGGCGTGACAGCCCACTGTTTTTAGGCGTATGCTATAGACAGTTACGGTAGGTGATGAGTCTTGTTATTACTCAAGATTTCTCACCGTCACGACAAATTTTATTTACTTTACATTCCCCTCACACAAGGCAAAGTATGCCGTTTTTTGCCGCAACCAATACTGAGCTTAATCATGCGAATTGCAATACTCTCGAGAAACCCAAGGCTTTACTCAACCCGCCGCTTAAAAGAGGCAGGCGAACTCAGAGGGCACACCGTCGATGTTGTCGACACCATGCACTGCTACATGGACATCACCAGCAGCAACCCTTCGGTTCGCTATAATGGTAAAAAACTGCCTGTTTATGATGCGGTGATCCCTCGTATCGGGGCTTCGGTCAGTTTTTACGGAACCTCGGTTGTTCGCCAGTTCGAGATGATGGGCACCTACAGCATTAACGAATCGGTGGCCATCAGCCGTTCACGCGACAAACTGCGTTCATTGCAACTGCTGTCCCGCAAGGGCATTGGCATGCCGCGTACCGGCTTTGCCCACCATCCGGACAAAGTCGACGACGTTATCAAAAACGTTGGTGGCGCGCCGGTAGTTATTAAGCTGCTCGAAGGTACCCAGGGTATCGGCGTGGTACTGGCGGAAACCCAGAAGACAGCCGAAGCGATGATCGAGGCCTTTATGGGCCTTAACGCAAGTATTTTAGTCCAGGAATACATCAAAGAAGCCGGCGGTGCGGATATTCGCTGTTTTGTGGTCGGCGGAAAAGTAATTGCCGCCATGAAGCGTCAGGCGGCCCCGGGCGAGTTTCGTTCTAACCTTCACCGGGGCGGCTCTGCCAGCCTGGTTCGCCTGTCACCGGCAGAGCGTAAAACAGCCATTGATGCGGCCAAAACCATGGGCCTGAATTGCTGTGGTGTGGACATATTACGCTCTTCCAGAGGACCGGTAGTGATGGAAGTAAACTCCTCGCCGGGTCTGGAAGGGATTGAAAAAGCAACCAGCAAAGATGTCGCCAGCATGATTATCGAGTTTATCGAAAAATCCGCCAAGCCACACAGCACTAAAACGAAAGGTAAAGGTTAATGGGCACCCAGGATTTGATCATTGGCGGCGTGCGCGTTGCGCCAGGCGAAACCACAAAAATCGAGCTGGACATGCCGCCGCTTTATACTGCCACCAGTATGAGCATTCCGGTTTATGTGAAACGCGGTAAACGCGCGGGTCCAACATTATTTGTAAGCGCCGCGATTCACGGCGATGAGCTTAATGGCATCGAAATTATTGCCAGACTGATCAAATCCCGGGCCATCGACAGACTAAAAGGTACCCTGATAGCGGTGCCTACTGTCAATGTTTACGGCGTGCTCAATCAATCGCGCTATTTGCCCGACAGGCGCGACCTCAACCGCAGTTTTCCCGGCAGTCGAAAAGGCAGTCTGGCCGGCCGGCTGGCGCATTTATTTTTTAATGAGGTGGTCAGTAAATGTGATGTTGGCATCGACCTGCATACCGGCGCCATTCATCGGAGTAACTTACCTCAGATCCGCGCCGATCTGGACGATGAAGAGGTACTGGCAATGGCCCAGGCGTTTGGTGTGCCGGTACTCCTGAACGCCGATATTCGCGATGGCTCGCTGCGCGCTACGGCCAGTGAGGCGGGAATAAAAATTCTATTGTATGAAGCTGGTCAGGCACTGCGATACGACGAATTTTCTATTCGGGCTGGCGTAAAAGGCATTATCAATACCATGCGGCATCTTGGCATGCTGAACAAAAGTCGGGCCAAGGGCGTACCGATTAAACCCTATATTGCACGTTCCAGTGGCTGGGTGCGAGCACCGGAAAGTGGTTTCATTAATCATCTGGCCCAGCTGGGTGACCATGTGGAAAAAGGTGACAAACTGGCCACCATTGCCGACTCTTATGGTCAGTTTCTGGGCACCTTAACCAGCCCGGCTGAGGGGGTTGTAATTGGTAAACAAAATATACCACTGACTCAGGAAGGCGAAGCGATTTACCACATCGCCTATTTTAAAACGCCGGATACCGTGGCAGAACAGGTGGAAATGCTGCAGGACAATCTGGTGCCTAACGATTCAACGGTGACGATATAAATGAGCAGAGTACATAAAACTAAACAAATGATTGGCGCCCTCGAGTACGCCGATCTGCCAGAACTGGGCATCACTAATTTAGTGATGCGAGTGGATACCGGTGCCGCAACCTCCTCTTTGCATGTAGACAATATTGTCGAATTTGAGCGCGACGGTGAACGGTGGATACAGTTTGATATTCACCCTGACATTCACGACGTTGAACGCACGGTAAAATGTGAGAGCAAGGTACTCAGTCAAAAGAAAATTAAAAGTTCTACCGCCGATCGTCAGCGCCGCTATGTAATTAGAACCCGGCTGGAGATGGGCGCCCGGGCGTGGAAAATCAAACTCACGCTCACCGACCGCTCTGAAATGACTTACCTGATGCTATTGGGCAGACAGGCCATGGCGGGAAAATTCTATGTGGATCCGGAGTATGAATTTATTCTGCCGGCCCGCTAATAGCCCTTCGGCAGCGCTGCGAGTGAACTGAAACTCGCAGCGGATTGCTGTCATCAATCAGGGCATGACAAATTGCACCTTTGAGTTGTGCAGGAACTGAACTCATCACCTATACTTCAACAGTGATGACTATGGAACTGTGCTGCTCATGAAGAAACTGGCCCTGATTGCCGTTGTGTTAGCTGGATTTTACTCAGTGAAGAGTACAGCCCAGGAAGTGATAAGGCTACCAACCTTTACCATTGACCACCCGATTATTAACTACCTGAACCTGCAGCTGGAGCTGGCAATTAAAGCCTCTGAGCAGGATTACGGAGAAGCCGAGTTGGTGCATCTGAGGATCCCGGTTGAAGAAGAACGTCAGCTACGCAATCTTAATCAGAGCATTACCGATGTTGCATGGGCGACCTGTTCGCTGAAACGCAATGAAAGCTACCTACCGGTGTTAGTGCCGCAGGTAGCCGGGTTGTTTGGCGTTCGGGTAAATGTGATCCGCGAAAACGACCCGCGCTTCTCCGCTATCAACTCAGTCGGCGCGCTTAAAGGGCTTGTCGCGGTGCAGTCAGAAAAGTGGCATGATCACGACATTCTGGTTAATAACGGTTTTACGGTACTTTCGTCGGATCGCTTTTCTGCCTACCGGGCTTTGGAAAGAGGCCTCGCCGATTATTACCCACGCGGAATAGCCGAAGTGATAGGGGAACTGAAAGCCGCTAACGTGGATGGCCTGGCTATTGCCCCTGATCACGCCTTACGCTATCCCCTGCTGTTTCTGGTTTACGTTAGAAAAGGCAATTCGGCACTGGCAGAGCGGCTCTCAACGGGTTTTCAACGCACCGTGGAAAGCGGCGCATTCCTTAAACTGATGGAAGAGCAACAGTGGTATAAGGAAGCAAAATCCATACTTCGTGGCAGAACTGTTTTTGATCTGGAAAATATCGGTTCCCTGGGCGCGTGCCTGCAGGCCCAGGAACAACATCAGCAACTGTTACAGGCACCCTATGGCAATAATTAGTTTGTAAAATGAAGAGACTACCAGGGATAAGGTTAATCCTGGCTGCTGTGCTGGCCGGTGGTTTACAAGGTATGGTCAACACGTGCCAGGCGCAGCCCAACGCATTCAACGATGTCAGCCAAATTAACATACCCACCTATCAACCCGGTACCGGTGAGTTTTATTTTTACATTAAAACCCTGCTTAGCCTGGCTTTAGCACAAACCGATAATCAATACGGGCCGGTCATACTGGTACCCGACGCTCAGGTGGTGTCTCAGCAAAAACAATTTGAAGAACTCGCCCGGGGACGTACCGACATCACCTGGTCGATTACTACGATTAAGCGAGAGCAACAGCATATAGCGGTACGTGTGCCTTTAACGGCCGGCCTGTTTGGTTACCGCGTGATCCTGGTAAGAGCAGCCGACGATCGGTTTAACCATGCGCTTTCGCTGTCTGAACTCAAAGCGCTGACTGCGGTGCAAGGCACCGGCTGGCCGGATAACAGCATTCTGACCTTCAACGGCTTTACTCTGGAAACAGACAGCTACGCAGGTGCTTTTGCACGATTATCCGCTGGCCAGGCAGACTATTATCCGCGGGCCGCTCACGAAGTGTTTGAAGAGCTTGAAAGCCGATCCGCTGAAGGCTTTGTTATCGCCCGCCACATTACCCTGCAATATGACAACCCTATGTTTTTCTTTGTCACCAAGAACAAGCCGGAATTGGCTAAACGGCTGCAAAAAGGGTTACAAATTCTGGCGGCTAACGGTGATATGTCGCGCTTACTAACGTCACAGCATTTCTACATCAGAGCGCGAAACTTACTGGCAGGCAGAACGCTTATCAGCATCGCCAATCCGCTGCTGTCAGACCCTACCAAAAAGGCCATCTCACACTATAACAGCCCACTTAAACATTTGTTTTGACGCGTGGCTACTTGTCTGGCGTTGCCGGCGGCTCTAATTCAAGCTGCGAGGCAATCAGTACCGCCTGAGTGCGGTTATTGATACCCAGCTTTTTAAATATTGCCGTTACGTGAGCTTTCACCGTGGCTTCAGCGATATCAAGATTATAGCCAATTTGCTTATTGAGCAGACCGTCGCGCATATAGCACAGCACTTTGTATTGCGAAGGTGTCAGGCTCGACATTTTGTCGGCCAGTTCGGAGAATTCCTCGTCCACATCTTCAAGCTTTTCGCTGATAGATTCAGGTAACCAGATATCACCGTCCAGAATCACCTGAACCGCTTTGGCAATGTTGTCGGCACTGGTGGTTTTAGGAATAAAACCAAGCGCCCCAAGCCCAACAATTTTAGAGATAATGGTGGCGTCTTCGGTGCCGGATACAACCGCTACGGGCAAGTCGGGATAAAGCTTGCGGATATGTAATAAGCCGAACAGATCGTTACTGCCCGGCATATGTAAATCGAGTAATAACAAGTCGACATCCTCTTTTTCGAGGATGTCGGCGGTGGCAGTAAGGTCACCAGCCTCCAGAATGGTGAGGTCTGGCAACGACAATGACAACGCTCCCTTTAGCGCATCGCGGTATAAAGGGTGATCATCGGCAATCAGCAGCGTTATCATTATTACTCCGTTCTACTTGTTAAGACGCTCCTCTATGAGTGTATCAACAACCGATGGATCCGCCAACGTTGACGTGTCGCCTAATTGCTCATGCTCATTGGCTGCAATCTTACGCAGGATACGACGCATGATTTTGCCTGAACGGGTTTTCGGCAGACCGCGAGACCATTGGATCATGTCCGGTGTGGCGATTGGGCTCAGTTCAGTACGTACCCAGGCACGAATTTCTTTGGTCAGCGCGTCATCCGGCTCAACCCCTTCATTCGGCGTGATGTACACATAGATACCCTGGCCTTTGATGTCGTGCGGATAACCCACAACGGCAGCTTCCGCCACTTTAGGGTGTGCAACCAACGCACTCTCGATTTCAGCGGTACCTAAACGGTGACCAGACACGTTTAATACGTCGTCCACGCGGCCGGTAATCCAATAGTAACCGTCTTCATCACGACGAGCACCGTCACCGGTGAAGTAAACGCCTTTATAGGCACTGAAGTAGGTATTAATGAAACGCTCGTGATCGCCATAAACGGTACGCGCCTGGCTTGGCCAGCTTTCTTTAATCACCAGGTTACCTTCGTTGGCACCTTCCAGTTCCTGACCTTCAGCATCAAACAGTGCTGGCTGAATACCGAACATCGGACGCGAAGCCGACCCCGGCTTAAGTGGTGTGGCACCCGGCAGTGGCGTAATCATCATGCCACCGGTTTCAGTTTGCCACCAGGTATCCATAATCGGACAACGGCTTTCACCAATAACGCGGTAGTACCATTCCCAGGCTTCCGGGTTAATGGGCTCACCTACTGAACCTAACAGACGCAGAGAAGACAGATCGCAACCTTCTACCGGCGCTTCACCATGGGCCATCAACGCACGAATAGCGGTAGGCGCAGTATACAGAGAGTTTACTTTGTACTTTTCAACAACCTGAGCAATACGACGTACATCCGGATAAGTGGGTACACCTTCAAAGAAGACCTGCGTAGCACCGTTAATCAGTGGTCCGTAGGTCATGTAACTGTGACCGGTGATCCAGCCCACATCGGCAGTACACCAGTAAATATCATCTTCGCGGTAATCGAAGGCATACTTGAAAGTCATCGCGGTATATAACAGGTAACCACCAGTGGTGTGCACCACACCTTTAGGCGTACCAGTAGAGCCTGACGTATACAGAATAAACAGCGGATCTTCGGCGTTCATGACTTCTGGCTCGCACTGCGCAGAACAGTCTTCTACCAGGGCGTCCCACCACACATCAACACTGTCATCAAAGGCGACATCACCACCGGTCAGCTTATGCACGATAACATTGGTAATTGAAGGACACGCATCGTTAGCCAGTGCGCGGTCGACGTTGGCTTTCAGTGGTACGCTGCGACCAGCACGGCGACCTTCATCACAGGTGATCACTACTTTGGCGCTACTGTCATTGATACGGTCGGCAATGGCGTTTGGCGAGAAACCACCAAAGATTACCGAGTGAACCGCACCGATACGCGCACAGGCCAGCATTGCGTATGCTGCCTGGGGCACCATCGGCATGTATATCGCAACACGATCGCCTTTTTCGACGCCCAGTTTCTTCAGGCCATTGGCCAGCTTACAGACTTCATAATGGAGCTGTTGGAAACTAATTTCATCACTGTCTTCAGGTGAATCGCCTTCCCAGAAAATGGCCGTTTTCTTGGCATTTTCTGCCAGGTGGCGATCGATACAGTTGTAGCTGGCGTTGATTTCGCCGTCTTCAAACCATTTTATGGAGACGTCATCAGCGCCGAAATGCGTATTTTTTACTTTTGTTGGCTTGGTATACCAATCCAGTGTGCTGGCATGTTCGCCCCAGAATCCTTCAGGATCTTCAACTGACTTCTTGTACATCTCGAAATATTGCTCTTCAGTCAGATGCGTAGATGCTTTGATGTCCTCTTGAACCGGGTATATCTTGCTGGCAGTCATTTGATGTGCCTCCAATTTTAAATAAAAAGCAGTGATATTGTTGATAGATCAATGTAGCTGTTCCTGACCAAAGAAAAATGCGACTTTGGTCTTAGCGAAAACGAAAATTCTATTTACTTACCATGTGTTACGACTTTCGTCTTATAGACCATCCGCTTATTTGCAATTGGTCTAAACTCATCCAAATTATTATTCGTTAACTGTATTTTTACACTTTTTTTACCAATCATCCAATTCCTGGACAAATGGGACGAGAAACATGAAAACCACTATGAAAACAATTACCCGCGCAGTATCACTGGCTGTAGCTGGCTTTGCAATGGCTTCAGCCAACGCCGCTACGATTGGCTCAACAGACGTTAAATATACCGGTTACATCAAAGTAGATGGCATCTACAGTGATTACTCCAACGGCGAAGGTCATCCTCTGAACCGGGATTTTTATGTCCCTTCCACTATTGCAGTGGGCGCATCTGATGATGACATTGGCGGCCGTTTTGATGGTCATGCAAGACAGTCTCGTTTCCGTTTAACCACCAATACGCCGGTAGATGGCGGTGACAGCATCACAGGTGTGCTGGAATTTGATTTCATGGTAACCAAAGGCGACTACGATAACGAGCGGATTTCTAACTCTTATCTGCCACGTTTACGTCACGCCTTCTTAAAATACAAAAACTGGTTGGTAGGTCAAACCTGGACCACCTTTATGGACGTAGGCGCATTACCTGAGTCTCTGGACTTTATTGGTACCACCGATGGCATTACCTTTGGCCGTCAGGTTATGGTGCGTTACTCACAAAACGGGTTTGATTTTGCGTTGGAAAATCCGGAAACCACCGTAGTTGGCGTGGGCGCAACAGATGACAACTCAGTGCCCGATGTAATTGGTGCCTACACTCACAAAGCAGATTGGGGTCACGTAAAAGTAGCCGGTATCTTACGCCAGTTATCTTATGAGGTTGGTGGCATTGATGCATCCGACACTGGTATGGGGGTGTCTATTACGTCAAAAGTGAAGTTAAGCGATACAGACGACCTGCGTTTCACTTTCTTCACCGGTAGCGGCATTGGTCGTTACGCTGCTCTGAATGCCGCGCAGGGCGCCGTGTATAACGAAGACACCGGCAGCCTGGACGCCATTGATTCAACGGGTTATGGCGTAGCTTACCGCCATATGTGGACCGACAAAGCCCGCTCCAGCATCATGTTTTCAGCTTTTGACGCCGACGCCGAGCAAGTTACCGACGTTACCATGGGTGACTACACCGATAAAACCTACAGTGCCCGCGTGAACTATATTTACTCCATGAGCAAAGCCGTAACGGTGGGTGCTGAATATGCTTACGCGAAGCGTGAAACCGAAGCGGGTCTTGAAGGTGACATGAGCCGCGTGCAATTTTCGGCGAAGTACGCTTTTTAAGACTACACTTAATTACGGCAGCGTGTGCGCGCTGCCCGTTGTGTTCAGTTGTTCCCAAGTTGGCCACATTAATTGTGGCCTTTTTTATGGCAGCTTAAATCCTGACAGTAATAAAAAGCCAAACGGCAACGCAAAAAATACACTCAGAATATACACCAAACCCAGTACCTTTTGTTTGGCCACTCTCTCAGCCAGCAAACCAGACAACAGCGGCGGGATTTCCCGTAACCATGGCAACCCAAAAATCAACAGCACTGCCAGAACGTTATAGACAAAATGCACCAGCGCGATTTGTAGCGCAGGCTCTGCCATCAGACCACTGACCCCAAGCGCCGCGATGATGGCTGTTATACAGGTGCCAATATTGGCCCCCAGGGTGAACGGGTAGATATCCCGGGCAGTAAGCACGCCGCTGCCTACCAACGGCACCATTAGCGACGTGGTGGTAGATGAGGATTGCACGAGCACCGTAACGGCGGTGCCGGAAGCAATTCCGGAAATAGGCCCTCTGCCAATACTACTGTAGAGCATCGCTTTGGCCCGGCCGACCATCAGCGCTTTCATAATTTTACCCAGGTAGGTAATGGAAACGATGATCAATAGCACCCCTGCCACAATCATCAGCGCACCGGCGTAGCCTGACGATAACCCCGACAACATGGACTCCAGTTGCTGGCTCACTGGCGAGGTCACCGCTTTTATCGGATTAACGCCATCCACTTCCAGTACCTGGTCACTGTGCATCCAGCTTACCAATACACCACTGGTTTTCTCGAGCAGGTTAAACATGATTTCCAGCGGCAGGAAGATAATGACCGCCATCAGATTAAAAATGTCATGAATCGTGGCAGCCTGAAAAGCTTTGCGATATTCATCGGCATGCTTAATATGGCCCATACTGACGATGGTGTTAGTAATGCTGGTACCAACATTGGCGCCCATCATCATAGGGACGGCCAGCGTAATAGGTAAACCACCGGCCACCATAGCGACAATAATGGACGTTACCGTGCTGGATGACTGGATTAATGCGGTAGCGAGGATGCCAATAATCAACCCGGTGATGGGGTTTTCAGCAAACTGGAAAAGCGATTCAGCGTGACCTGCTGTCATTGCCTGAAAGCCATTGCCAATCACAGAGACGGCAACTAGCATCAGATAGATAAGCCCGAGCAATACCAGCCACTGGTGACGGTTAGGTTGAGGTGCAGCGCCCGCCTGGCTGCTTACTGGAATTGATGTTGTTGACATAGACTGTAGGCTGAATGATATCCAACCTTCAGTCTATGTACCTAACATGACAAATGGATGAAGGGCGCAGGCGTGCTTTAAAACGCCATTGGGTAACGCTTGATCACCTGATTAATTTGTCTCTTGGTGTCTTCCGTCAGGCTTATTTCAAAGGCTTCGATATTCTCTTTCAGCTGCGCTACGCTGGTTGCACCAATAATGGTTGAGGTGACACCCGGTACCTGCTTACACCAGGCCAGCGCCAGCTGTGCAGGCGTTATTTTTGCCCGCTCGGCAACTTCCATATAGCGCGCGGTCGCCTCATGGGCTTCAGTGGTATTTCTGAATAAGCCCTGGCGTTGAACGAATGTCCAGCGACTGCCTTTGGGCCGTTCATCGTTCTGGTACTTACCGGTAAGCAACCCCGTTGCCAGTGGCGACCACGGCAAATAGGCAATGTTCTCGAACACGCAGGTTTCAATTAAATAAGGCCAGTCTTTCAAATGTAACAGGCTAAATTCATTCTGGATGGAAACTGGCTTGGGCACGCCCATTTCCTGGCAGAGGTTTAAAAACGTATGGATCCCCCAGGGGGTATCGTCAGACAACCCCCAGTGGCGGATTTTTCCTACGTCGATTGCCTCACCAATGCCTTTAACAATATCGCGCATACCGTCGCGTTCGCGTTCTATATCGGTATCCTGAGGGTTGATGCGCCACGGCCAGTGTTTGGCAAAATGTGGTGAAGTACGATTTGGCCAGTGTAACTGGTAAACATCAACATAATCGGTTTGCAGCCGCTTCAGTGACTCATCGAGCGCCACCGCAATACTGTTACTGCTAATGGGGCTGGCATCGCGGATGTAAGCCAGGCCACTGCCGGCAATTTTGGTCATCAGCACCAGCTTTTCACGCTTATCCTGATTCGCTGCCAGCCAGTTACCAATAAAACGCTCGGTATCAGCGTAGGTCGCTTCATTAGGCGGGATTGGATACATTTCAGCAGTATCGATGAAGTTAATGCCGTAATCGACGGCGTAATCGAGTTGGTCGTTAGCATCCTGCTGCGTATTCTGAATACCAAATGTCATGGTCCCGAGGCAAATTTCCGATACCTGTAAGTCGCTGCTACCTAGTTGATTAAATTGCATTGCTGCCCTCTTATAAAATGTTATGGCGCAACCTCTGAAGATTTCCGGCCGGCGGCTTCCAGTTTGGCCAGTCTTTGCTCGGTTAGCCGCCTGCTTTCAACCATCTCATTGGCCAGTGCTGCGAGCGAACGAAACTCCGAAAATCCGAGTTGCTTTGGGTCTATACGTTGATATTGCCGTTTACAGCGGTAAAAAAACAGTACGAAGTTAGCAAAAGACCGGTGGAAGGTGGCAAAACTTTTGACCAGTAACAAAATTAGTGCGACTGATGTCAGTACAGCAATGGCCGTACTGTAAATGGTTGCCTGTTCTTTATGCGATATTAGTACGGGTTGCAGGGCTTTATCCAATTCAGCCAAATCATCTTCAACCCGATGGGCCTGCTGGCGAAACTGACCGCGTAAGCCTTGTTGTTCGGTAAAGCCGATTTGTCGCTTAACCTCTACCAGACGATTTACCTGCCGGCGAAAATCAACCAACAGGCCTTCGACTTCCACGGGTAACGACTGACTACTAAGGATGAGTGACAGCGTTTGTCTGAGTGCTTCCAGAGTTTTCGGATCGGCGATAAGTTGATAATCGGCGGCCAGATAAGTGGCTCGACCGAGCAAGTTTACCAGAGCTGGCGTGAGCCCTTCAGCCCGGGTATTTAACGCCGTGGAAAGCTGGCGAAGTTCGCCGTTTATGCCCGTATCAGCGGTTAATCCATAACTTTCCATCAATTCTGCCAACTGATAAAAATGCCGGGCATACTGTTCACTGTTTACCGCAATATTACTCACCAGAGTAGGCGGCAGATGATATTGCTCAATGACCTTATCAAGGGTATTAACCGTGCCGATAAAATGCTGGTATTGCGCGCGAAATTGCTGAAGATAACGACGATCATGGCGCAAAAGGAAGTCTTTTTCGTGGCGGCGTAATTGCAGCAGACTTGTTTGTAGTTGCTGTAACGCTACGTTCTGCTCATTGAGAGCACTTAATTTCTGACCAAAGTAATGCTGATTAACGGTCATTAATCCCATACCGAAAACACACAAGGTGGTCATTAAGAGTAACCGGGACTTAATTGAATCCCATTTCATCGCTTAACCTTGTTGGCAAATAAAGCCCGACGCTACGATAACTTTGTGACGTTTACATGAAGAATTACTTAGAGGATTGCGCCTATCTTAAAATCACCTTAGCTAACGTAGGACAACTGAAAAGGATAGCAATGGAAACAATCCGGAACGCAGTGAGTTTCAAGATATTTGAATATGACTTTCATACGTAAAGAATCTATGAGTAATTCATCTAATATAAAGATTGATCTTTTGACTCTTCTTTACGCAAAAATATATTTATAAACGATAGTATTATAAAAAATGGAATCAGAGTCGGATCTGTAGTGAATTCAAAAAAGTCATCAAGAATAAAGTTAGTAATATTAATGTAAACAATATAGATACCGAAGCTTTGGAAAGTATGTATAAAAACTTTTTTCAACATTGCTCTTATCCCTAAACTAATATCAGGAGGTTCTAGGACCTCCTGATAAATTTATATTTACAGTAGTGGATCGCTTTGGTTTTCTAGAAATTCATCTAGCCCTCCGTTACTCCCTAGGTCGTGGAGTACTTTTGACTCTTTACTGTAGGCATCTTCAGCTACAGCACTGCCAATTGACGTGGTCAACCAAATTCACACAACCCAGTTAAGCCGCTTTTCCTAAATTAGC